>BNJS01002030.1_pt1 | contig 113475 bp, 183 predicted proteins | sample 8540461 | NCBI WGS metagenome assembly BNJS01 (sample SAMD00202454, study PRJDB9452) | human saliva metagenome | isolation source: human saliva | place: Japan | reverse complement strand
TTCCGTCTGCCTCTTGGCTTTCGCGCCCCCAGCGTCAGTTTTCGTCCAGAAAGCCGCCTCGCCACCGGTGTTCTTCCTAATATTCTACGCATTTCACCGTGCCACTAGGTTCCGCTTTCCTCTGACACCTAGCCTACCAGTTTCATCCCATCACGGTTGAGCTCGAACTTTAAGGCGATACCGATATGTTGCCTGCGCCAGCGTTTACGCCCAATAATTCCGGACAACGTTTGCCACCTACGTATTACCGTCAGCGGCTGCTGGCGCGAAGTTAGCCGTGGCTTTCAATTCCGGTACCGTCACTCTTTCTTGCATTATTTGGCGCAGTAAACCTCTTTCGTCCTGATTAACAGAGCTTTCTACAATCCGAAAGACCTTCATCACCACGCGGCGTTGCTCCGCAGGACTTTCTGTCCATTGCGGAAGATTCACCGTCTGCCTCCCCGTAGGAGTTTTGGGACCGTGTCTCAGTCCCAATGTGGCTGTTCATCCTCTCAGACTGGCTACTGATCATTGCCTCGGTACGTTACCCTCCAACTAGCTAATCAGACGCAATCCTCCTTCAGCGGATATAGCTTTGAAGATGAGGCCACCTTCATTCACAAGCGATGCCACCTGTGAATCGTACGCGGTATTAGCAACGGCTTCCTGTTGTTATCCCCTGAAGGGTGCAGGTTGATTACGTTACTCACCCGTTCGCCACTAACTTCAAGAGAGCAAGTTCTCGTCTGTCCGTTCGACTTGCATGTGTTAAGCACGCTGCCATGCTTCGTCCTGGAGCCAGGATCAAACTCTCCAAGATATCTTGAAGCTATTTGATAGCTCATTTTGTTTCGTTGTTCCAATTGCTTTGGCTAGAATTGTTGGTTTCAAATCGTGTCGTGAAAACCCGCACTGGCTTTATGTTTACTTTTTCTGAAGTACCACCTTTTACATTGTTCAGTTTTCAAAGATCAACTTTGTCATTCAAAAACTGTGTTGTATGATCTAGATTATAATAACAGATTAACAACTTATGTCAACAGTTTTTAATCTAATTTTCTCGGTCTATGACTTTTCGTTAAAATTAAAAAGTGCTTGTGTCTCAAGCACTGAATGTATTATAAGCCATTTCCCAATAAATTGCAAACCTTTATCACAATGAGTCACAATTTATAATGTTTTATTGTGATGCTTCTATCTTAATACCATGTTCAAAAACAAGCCATTTATTTCTAACTCATTACGAACACTATCCCACGTATAGTTCTGTGATGATACTTTCATCTATATTAACATTTATTAAAAGCAAAGCAATCTCATCCCGAACAAAATCACAAATCTTTCAGATTCTAAGAAACTTGTGAGAGACTCAGTGTTGTCTCGCTCTCTACACTGGCACCGTAGAATATCTTCCATGGAATACCGTTGCATCTACTTCCAATCAAATAACTCTTTTACTTAACTTCCACTGGAATTACTGTTTTATTTATCCTCCCTTTGCTTTCAATGTATTAAGTGTCTGCATCCATTTCTTTTACTAACGAATCGTTTGGTCTACCATCAAGATACTCTAACACGGTTTGTAACCTTGGAATGTCATCCATAGTGCCTTTAATGTGCCATACAAGACTTTCTACACCATCGTTAAGTTCCATGTCATTATTTTCATTGCAAAATATTTAAACGTATACTCTATGTCTGTTTTTTGTTAAACAAAGGAACCTGCAGATGAAAAATAATATAGGAATCATTCAAATCCTTCATACCATGGTATTTCTTAAAATTATACATATCAATGACTACTTTGATAGGCGCCCAACTGATTATTGAGTTCTTTTTCCTCATCAAAATACACTAGCTCAACATCATATGCTTTCCCGGAATGATCTTTTACATGCAAACAAACACAATTACCATCTAATCCAACAGCAATTAAATCTTCTTTTGCAATATAACTAATCCCCGAATAGAAAAAGCTCTAACCGTTCTAGCACTTGCTTAGCACTAACCTCTTCTTTTAACACCTCTCCCAACATACTTACATTTAGGAGATTCTGTTTGTCACATTTTTACTCCCATAAAAATACCTCGCTTTCAGTCAGAACATAAACACACATGTGTCAATCACACTATCTATTTATAACTTTCTGAGGTAATTTAAAACTCCTTTAAAATTTTCCTATCAGTATATACTCTTCATAAACTTACACATTAGCTTCATTTATACACTTTTATACATGCAAAAGTACTCTAGAGCTATCATCTTGTGTAGAACTGTTTTTGACGTCGTTCTTACTACTAAATGTCGATATGCAGAAACGAGCAACACGCTCTAGTGAATCATAAACCCACTATAGGATCAGTTCGGCTCGAACATGTTGCTCCTTTCCTTGCACAATATAACACGTTCTATAATCTCCTGTAGCACCATCTTGCGTAGAATATTTTGCGCTATCTCTCACTACCTAAATGCTGAAATGCAGAAACGAGCAACATGTCAGACACCTTTTGTAGCGCCATTTTGCGTAGAACGTTTTGCGCTGTTCTTACTACCTAAATGTCGAAATGCAGAAACGAGCAACATGTCAGATCAATCCTTTGTAGCGCGCCATCATACGTAGAACGTTTTGCGCCGTTCTTACTACCTAAATGTCGAATGTCAGAGAAACGAGCAACATGTTCTGAACAAGCATAACGCACCGCATAGCTTGAGAAGGAAATATGTTGTCGTTTCCTTCATCTAACTCTCACAAAGAACGCGCAAAACAGAATAGCATTAGAAAAAGCGAAACCCTTGGCTTCTGCCATTCGCACCAAGGCGTTGCGTGTTTTTCATCTTCATTTTTAATCGTCCCACTACTTGGTCTGTAAATTTAGGTAGTGGATAATTCGGACTGCGTAGATCATAGTATTGATTCATCTCTTCATCGTAATCTTCCAACAATTCATGATAGTTATCGAAGGTACTATACTCATCTATCAAATACATTTGCCTCTCGGCATGCGAGGTTTTAAAGCTGGTTTTTGATCAGCCATGCCAAGACCGAGACCCACCAGGGGAATGTTAATTCCGGTAATTTAGGATTTCAACTCATTTTCTGCATCATTCAAAATGCTACCTAAATAGACTGTTCCATATCCAGCCAATTCTCCTGTAGTTACCATATTTTGTGTCAGCAAGCAGGCGTCGGTCCATCCTTGGAAGAATCGATCCGCATCATTTGCTGTATCAAAGGTCTCAATCCTTTTTCTTTCATAATTTGTGCATTGCGATACGCATCGACCACAAATATAAAACAACTCTGGCATATCTTTTCACATAGTCTTGTTTACACACCTCAGCAATGACCGCTTTAATTTCCGGCTTTACAATGCGAACGATGCTGAATCGTTTGCATTCCCATGCTCGTAGCAGTTCGTTTTCATACATCTAGCAAAAATGCTCAAATGTTGCGGTGACACGCGCATTGGTTTATAATATGCGAATACTTTTGTGATTCAACATAATATCAATAGGGTTCATGGTTTTACTCCTAACTCTCATCATACATTCACAATGTTCATGTAGTATAATAACAATACAAGATGTACTAGACCTACATACTTACCATTGTAGGGGCACTCAACTTTTTATTTGTCAATATGTACCCATATTAGGAAAGGAAGATCTTATGAAACATTCATTTCTTTTGAAAGCTTTTCACCATCGGCGCTCTGATGACATCCGTTGCCGTGGGATCCATGGTCGGCAGACATTGCACCAGGAGAAATTTCTGTCACGTACAAGCTGTTCGCCAAGTGGCACCATCCCTATGCATTACTTAACCTTGGGTATCTAGCAAAACACATAGTCTGTACAATCTGCCAAAATCTCAAAAATGATGCGATTGTGTCTAGCTCATCTCCTCTCTGCAACATCTAGGAGTGTCTAAAAACAATATCCAAACCTCTAACATTACTATCAACCCTAATTACGATTATATCGATGGTAATTCAAAATTAAATGGCTATAATGTCAACAACACCTGTTGTTGTTAGAATCCCATGATACATCTTTCCATCGGAAAAGCTATTGATGCAAACCATTGCTAGTCGCGCTCTGATATATTCCTCTACTTCCAAACAGATCTCCCAAGAGATGGAAGATCAACTATCCACCCTCTGCTATCAACGATGCCTCGTCACCGTGCAGAAGTAATTGCAAAGTCTCTTGGTCGTGTTCTTGACCCTGTTAAACCAGCAAGCTTAGGAACCACACGTACACAGACTATGGAGGTAAACCCTAGATATGCTATGCTGCAGTAAAATCTATGGATTTATCTGGCTCTCACACCCTGTAGAGAAAGGAGAATGTCTACAATACAAAGCAGCAAACGTTGTATTCTACTTACAATAGTATTGATGCATATCTGTACAAATATATCATTGCCTCAAAACATGTGCATTAGCATCCAAATTTAGTAACGCTCCAGTGATGAGATATTGTAAACCCTACTCTATCCAATAGAAACACATAAAGAACCATCATCACCAAGGGATGGCGTTTCTTTTTAAGAGCCGTAACGAATCCCATCTTTGGTCGTTACGGCTTTTCTTTTATTTTTCGGCACTACTTTAAAGCTGTCGTGCATTTGCGTCATATCATCGTTAATGGACAAGCTCGTTCATTGATATCGTTGTGTTGTTTTAGCTTTCTTTTAAACCTCTGGACTTAATTTTGTTTTTCTGCATCGTCGAATGTAATCATCGATCCTATCACCTCTACTCAGATTAATAGAAACTAGGAAAAGACCAACTTCTTTCTAACTCTATTATATGACGAAAAGCACCTTCTGTGAAGATGCTTTTTCATATGTATACACACTTGTATCGTCAACAGTCCCACAGGATCACTGTGTACTCCGCTGATTCACGCAAAAGCGTCTCCATCACCATGCTCATCTGATGTCTTGCATGATTGTCACGATCTCTTTAATCCCTTGTTGGATGTTTGCTAAGAATCCTTCCTAGGAATTGCCCTTGTTCGCCTACGCTACGTTCACGAACAGCCACTTCTTCCTTCTTCCACTCTTATCACCCACACAGCGACTGTAGGATACTTTTTCCATTTGTGCTTGACGGATTTTTGTAACCGATTTTTTCGCTACGATCATCTAATTCCACACGCACATAGGCATCTTTTAAATGCTTTACGTAATTTTTCAGCATATTCTCACATGTTTTTCGCTGATTGGAAGGATTTTCACTTGTACTGGCGCCATCCGTTGGGAACGTCTCCTGCAAAGTGTTCAATCAAGATACCGATGAAACGTTCCATGGAACCGAAGCAGGGCACGGTGAATCATGATTGGACGGTGTTTTTGACCATCTTCTGCAATGTGATTCCAAAGTTGAAACGTTCTGGCAAGTTCATATCCAATTGATAGTACCACATTGCCATGTACGGTCAGATGGAATCACGAATATGGAAGTCTAGTTTAGGACCATGGAAACGCGCCATCCCCTTCGTTGATACGGTATGGGATACATCTTTAGCTTCGATAGCTTCACGCAACGCTTCTGTTGCCACTCCCAGATGGCATCGTCGCCGATAGCACCTTCTGGTTTTGTACTCAACTCCACATGATAGGACAAGCCAAATTGAGAGTAGATACGACCGAATAGGTCGATAACGCTCATTAACTCTTCTTTAATTTGAGATGGAGTCATGAATACATGGGCATCATCTTGTGTAAAGCTACGCACACGGAATAAACCATGTAAAGCACCGCTCAATTCATGACGATGTACTAAACCAAGTTCTGCCATACGAATTGACAAATCACGGTAAGAGTGCATTTCGTTAGCGTATACCAAGATACCACCTGGGCAGTTCATTGGTTTGATTGCATATTCTGCTTCATCAATTTGTGTTGTGTACATATTTTCACGGTAATGGAACCAGTGACCAGATGTTTCCCACAAATGTTGACTCAAGATAATCGGAGTACGAACTTCGTAATCGTAATCATGATGTACTTCACGCCAGAAATCTTCTAAGGCATTGCGCACTGCGCATACCTTTTCAGCAAGAAGAATGGGAATCCTGGACCTTCTTCTTTGATGACAAAACTGTCAAAGCTCTTTACCCAATTTGACGATGGTCGCGACGAGCTGCTTCTTCTAATAAGTGTAAGTATTCTTCTAATTCTCTTTCTTTTCAAAAGCAATACCGTAGATACGTTGCAACATTTTTATTTCTTTTTCATCGCCACGCCAGTACGCGCCTGCAATGCTTTTTGTAATTTCAAAAGCTTTCACTTCTGCCGCGCTGTGTAAGTGCGTACTGCACAAAGGTCAGTGAAGTCCCTTGTTTGTGCGCAGAAATCACCGCATCCGCTGGTAAGTCATTGATTAATCTCTCCTTGTAGTTTTCATGTTTTTGTGCCAAGAAGAAATCTAATGCTTCTTGACGTTCCATCAATACTTTTTTCGATTGGTAAGTTTTTCTTTTACAATGCGGCTCATTTCCGCTTCAATTTTTGGCAAATCTTCTGGCACCAATTTATGTTCCATATCAATGTCATAGTAGAACCCATTTTTCGATAGCTGGTACCCAATCGCTAATTGTGCATCTGGCCATAAGCGTTTTCACAGCTTGCGCCATCACATGGGATGCAGTATGACGAATGCGTGTTTACCACCATCGTCTCGCAAAATGCAAAAAGCTGACTTTAGAACCTTCTACTAATACTTCACGTAAATCTGTTAATTCACCATTTACATCTGAAGTCTAATACTTTTTGCTAAACTGTTTGATAATTGTTTTACTGCTTCACTCTAATGTAGTTCCTGTCGCAGGATTTAGAACTTCCATCAGGCAAAATGATATTTACTTCACTCATAGGTTACCTCCCTAGGTTTACTAACAATGTGCCATCGGGTGTGGCATACTTTTACCAATAAAAAGACCTCTCCCACACAAGGGACGAAGATCTTCGCGGTTCCACCCTAGTTAGTCCTTCATAGGACCTCACTCTTACGGACGATAACGGGTCCACACGGATTCAATTCATGCTTCTGCCTTCACTGAACCAGTTTGAAGGTGGTAACATCTAAGTCTATACTAGATACTCACAGCCAAGGTATCTTTCTCTGAAAGTATAGATGATTAGGGTCATGTCCTTCGCATCACTGTTGCTATATAATAATATAATTATAATAAACAAAAACCCTATCTATGTCAAGGGAATGTTAACTTTTATCCCAGGGTTTCTTTGGCTGCTTTCAACATCGACTTCAAACGGGCCAAGCCTTTCTTCGCAATCGATGGATATAACTATGACTGCATTCCATCGTATCTGCAATACTCGCCACGCTGTGATCTTTATAATACACTTCTTCCATCACATGTTGTTCCGCCAAAGGTAACTGTTTTACAGCAGAAGTTACCATATCTCCATACATGCGCTCTTCGCAAACGATTTCTGTCTGAAGGACCTTCCGCAGGCAATTGCTCACCAAGTTTCACCATCTTCTGTTTCCCCTGTAGCACAATCCCTTCCCTTACCTTCTTTTGCGAAGATAGTCCAAGATACGTCCTCGAATACGATGTACTGCATAGAGGGAAAAGGCGACTCCCTTTTTGGAATCATAGCGCTCCACCGCCTCGATAAGGCCGATCGTCCCTCTTGAATGCAATCCATCATGTCTATTTTTAGAAGATTGATACACATTGGCTTCTTTCAATACTAAAGGCTGGTAATGCTCAATAATTGTCATACGCGCTTGCATGTCGTCTTGCTCTTCATAGGCTTTCCACAGCGCTTGTTCTTCTTCCCATGATAAAAGTTCAATTTTATCTACATTGGCAATATAATCATTGAGCATACTTTCACCTCCTTTAGAATCGATAGCGCCACTGCGCCCCTAAGTAGCGTTTATTATCATTGTTAAACCAACCGGTAGCACTAATATTCCGATTGATATCATACTGAAAACCATAGGACACATGGTCATTTTTCAGACCTCGTGTTAAAGTAACCATCAAATCTGGTACCACATATTTACCGATGGTCACGTTGAAATTATTCTTTCTGCATATCTCGATCATCTTTACCATCCAAGGAACCTGTCGTGATATTCACCATATCGAGGCCCAATGCATCTTGTAAAATATCCTCGATATATCCAAATGCCAAAGACTGCAAGCTCGATGTAATGAGCGCATTCGCATCATCCGAAGTAACACCACTATTATTTCCCACATTGCGACCAAAGGTCAAGAGGGAAATAATCTGACGTTCCGACAGTTCGGTTCTGCGGACAATTTCAACTGCATATGTGTGGCTGGTCCATTGGCGTGTAAGGACACTCGATAGTTCTTTACATTGGCTGTACTGGCACATCCAGTTCTGGAATGATACTGCCCGTTACAAACTTAGCCTGTCCTTCTGTGATTTTAAAGCGATTCTTTAAGTACTTCACATAGCCTTTTTCACATCTAAGTGACCGCTGGCTCTTAGGTTCGCTCACAGTGCCTTCTGAAATTTCACTTTTCCTGCAAGTTCATATCGTATAGCAATGGGTTGTACAATCGTACATTCTCCTTCGCATCTACAGTCACATCCAATCCTAATGGTATGGAAGTGGTAGAACTTTCAAAGGATAATGGAATAGACCCGACTACATCATGCAAGGAAATGGCGCCCACTAGGGTTGGTAATTCCTGTCTATTCACCATGTATAGTTCCCCATCCAGAGGACCCGTATAGAATGGATGAACCACGTCCAGGCTCTTTCATTTGTAAGGTCTCATAATAGGATGTAATCCGAGATCCCATCCAACCAATGTTACCCGAGATACCTGCATTCCCTTTACCCATTGTCGTACTGCCTACAATGTCTACATGATTGCCACGGAATAATAATTGTCCCTTTACAGCTTCAAATGGTTTTCGCAAGGATTTCACTTGCAATGTACCCGCTTTCAATTCCACATTACCATTGGCAAGTATATTGTCTACGGTTCCCGTCACATGAACGATACCACGGATATCTCCATCCGCAGCGGTGACCTCTCTAAACATAAGAGGAAGTACCGACAGATTGGCTTCATTCATATCTACATACATATCAAACTGCTTCGCCGTATCTGTAGTGATATAGTCGGATGTAACAAATGCGGATACTGGCATATTTCCACGAAGTTTTATAGAAGAATCTGCTTTTTTTAATCATCCCTTGTTGGATGCGCAATACATGGTCTTCCATAGTTCCTAATAGAGCTGAGTTGATCGAGGCCAATCCCATTGACCACAGCATGTTCCACTTCGCTGGAAAACTCAACTTTTGGCGACTTCGTCTGTCCATTCACATTGATGATAAAATTCCAATCCCCAGACCCTTGCATATCTTGTGTCACAAGTGGCAATAGGGTAGCTACTGGTACTTTGGATGCCACTACTTGGATATCTGTACTACCATCAAGGTCAGCTTTCCCTTTTGCCGCAATTAATCCTTGTTGAATCGGCAATGTAAAGAGTGTGGATATCAACGGTTCTATCACCATGGCGACATCGATGGTGGCAGTCCCCACCACTTCATTGCGAACCGCCACATCCGCGATAGACCCTCTAACCCTCTATCCTGGGTCATCACTAGTGCCACCTAGGGTCGATGGTACCACGCAACTTGCCATTAAGGTCAGGAATCTGTACATTCCGCAGAAAGTAGTTGATGTACATCCCCGTCTTCACGTGAACGTAACCAAATAATCGTTTCTCACCCGTCAACTGAACACCACCCTTTGATGTCATAACGGCTATTACCAGCACCTGTGAAAGATAGTTCTTGTAAGTTCACAATATTCGAGTGATATACACAGAACCCATCACATCTTGCAAGACTGAGTCTTTGCTGTGCATTTCAGGGGCCAACACAGTGCCTTCAAAAATCGGCAGGGTCTAGCGTGCCTCCTAGGGTGCCCTCTCGTCGATATAACCTTTCAAATCCACCCCAGTATCACGAATGAAAGGTTCCACTGGCAAATCATCGCCACTAAAGTTCACATCCACATGTTCTCTCGACACTTGCCCATCCGCTACGATTGTGCCTCCATAGGTATGCATCTCTAGGCGAGGCAAGAATAATGTATCCCCCTCATAGAGAATACTCCCTTCAATGGATTCGTAGAGTTTACCATAGATGGAACCATCCCAGCTTTGAGGTGTCCACGAAGAACTGGATCTTTCCAAGTTCCTTGCAGGCGAGTTCTGTATCGAACCAGCCTGTCACTGGTATATCCTCCACGGACGGCATAATATCTTCTATTCGAACATCTTGAGCTTTTTGCTCGCACATCCATATCCGTCACATCATCTAGACCTACATGGCCTTCCAATGTATATCGACTTTTACGGTATCCCAAGTAGCCGTCCATAATATGAAGTATATGGTCCTTCAATTCTGCTTGTAGGAATCCTCTTTCAAACTGAGTCGCACCATAGCCTAGGGATGTTCCTTCACTGTAGCTGTACCAGTTGGATTGTCCAGGACCCTTCTCCATGCAACTGCAAAGAGATAGTCCCTTCCACCGCAGGCTGTGTCTCATGGAGCAGGTCGTGTAATTCTAACTTCGTACCATATAGATCGACAGAGAACTGATTATCTTCCAAATAGCCATGACCTGTGATTGACTGAAACCTAAGTTACCATTCAGATAGGGAATCGTTACACGACTTCCATCACAAACAATACTTGCCGTTACTGCATCAAAATTAAAGGATTCATAGCGAATACGGTCCCCTTGCACTTGACCAGACATACGTGAAATTCCATCACTGTTGCCTTCCACGCTCACAGAGCCACTAATGGACCCACCGAGATGTAACGCACCGCTCATAGGGAGTCCATACAGAGACAGACCTTGAAGGTGAGATTTCCTGAGTAAGTCCCCTTTTCGAGGTCGTAGTCGCTGTTCCTTCTACCTTACCACCTTGCACTAGCCACGTCTAAGTCCGATATGTGAATCATTCCATCACCATAGGCGAGATGTGCCTTGCCTCGATCCACGGTAACCCCATCGTAGGTCACATCACGGACACGCACATCAGCACTGCCTCGTACATTGGACATAGGCCCCGTCAGCATAGCATCTGCCGAAACATAGCCCACCCACATCGCTAGCGAGTATACTTGCTAAATTCCACTCTGTCAGGTGCACTCCTAACTGGGATCATTGGATCTTCAGTCAAATACATGGTGAAGGGTGCCATCCACCCGTAGGTGTTCTCCCTTAACATCGGCCTGGATATCTTGTAAAAAGACTACATCTCCATGAATTTGTACTTGTCCTTTTCCAGAGGTAATTGTATAGTCCGGAATTGGTACACTCACATCATCAAGTGTTACCTGCCCTTCTCCATACCAGAATCCACCTCGTTTAGATATGGTAAGTGCTACATCTTTCAAAGAACCCTTTGTCGTTTTTAACAAATTTGGCACATCGAGACGTTCCAAAATAGGATCCATGGTAAGATGATCTGTTTGCACGTAAAACGATTGATTACTATTCTCTCCCATGCCTATAGTGACAACAGAATGTATGGCATCCGCTCCTAGTGTTCCATCTAGAACAGTTTCCAAGGACTGTCCACCATCACCTCGCAAGGTAGCGTCTATATTTGTCATCACCAAGGCACTCTTATGAGGTACTACTAGTGAAAGTGTACCTTCATCAATACGAATGAGTCCGCTAAATTGACTAGGCTCCTCCGACTCTTGTTCTTTCAGAAGTCCCTAATACATTCCATTGTCCCTCTGTATTCTGTACCAAATTCAGATGTGGTGTTGTAATAGTAACCGTTCCAATCAATGCATCTGGTGATACATGACCAAAGGGATATTGTAATACTCGTAACCATTGGATAGAAATTGTCATCCTATCAGCGGTTAACACACGGTCCCCTTGGGCATCATCTACGGCAATGTCCTGCACTTGAATGGACCCATCCCAGTCGACATGAAACGATGAATAGGAAACAGTTCCATTCAATGCTGTATGTAGTTTTTCTTGTACATAAGGCTCTATATAGGCATCGCTAAGTGGTTGCAGTCCAAAGCCTACCCCTAAGAGGGTGGCGCCGATGCATCCACCTATGAACCACTGCTTCCTTTTCATACATCACCTCATATGGATTCGATGACTATTATTTCGTAACGATACTTGCTCCACTACCAATGGCTGCCTCTACCTGAATACCCATTGCTTTTTCTAGAGTAGCCATATTTAGATTATAAGTATATAAAGCATCTACACAATTGTTACGCGCTGTCAGCCAAGGCAGTTTCTGCATCTAGTACATCCACATTCGTGCCTACTCCAGAGACTGGTAACGCAATGTTTTAATCTGGAAATCCTCTTGTCCCGCTTCTCACAGTCGCATGAGTACTTTTGAATTTTTTTTCTTTCGCTTTTCTAAATTTAAGTATCCTCTTGCACTTGTAATTCTACTGTTTCAATTGCGTGCATAGCCTTCTTTTCGCTTTTTCTAAGCTTGCCTTGTTTGCACTTACATTGTACCTAGATTGTCCACCGTCCCATAGATTTCAGACAGTGGCCCTGGGCAATCTTTGCTATCGTTTCAGCCCATTGAGATCCTGTTCACTACGGTTAGCATAGCGCTCACTACTGAATATCAGAGGCATCCGCACGGCTCACATTTTCTTCGGCAGACTTCACAGCCATCGCTGCTTGCACAATCGCTCCACGATGTGCTACACCATACGATTTTTGCTGCTTCCAATGAAATACCGTAGGGTACATAGGTTAATTCTTTATCGACTGTTACCACTGGTGTCGACACTGGTAATCCTACATGGTTATTAAACTTGCCTCCGCTAAACTATGCATTTTTGCTTCTACTAGGATAGTTTTTGGCATTGGCTAATCTCGTATTCGTTGCTAATACATCGAGACTTAGATACAGATACCTACTTCATATTGTAAAGTTGGCATTTTTAAATGTTCTTCATAGTCACTGAACTGTTTGTTCCGACTACACTCACTTTATTGCGAGACATAATAAGGGATAAAGTAATTCGTTGCGACCGTTAATTTTGCTGTTTGTGTCGGCTTCTGTTAGGGCAGACACCACCACCATCACGCGCTGTATTTAGTCGCTTCAATTTGCGCATCCAAAGCACGATTAAACAGAGCCACGCCTACTTGCACTAGAGAAAAAGTATTTCCACTGACTCATGTACCATTTAGCTCAGTGCCTCCCATGTGTGCACTATACCCGTAGGATAGGGATGGGTTTCTACCACTAGTAACTGCTCTACTTTGAGACGCGGCTACTTCATAATCCCATTGGGATTGATGTAAAGATCATTATTTTGCAATGCCAATGCAATGGATTGTGGCAAGGTCACAGTCACAGTCTGTCTCTTTTGATTGCACTTGGCTTTTGTGAGGCCTTCGTCATCGTTGCTTTCGCTTGTGCCGCCGCCTTTTGATGAAAAAGCCTACTAATTTCACTGTATCTGTCTGCAGTCTCGCCACCCATGCACATGCATAGGTCGCCAACATCAGTCGCTACATTGTCATTATTTTGTATTCATGGGTCCTCCTAAAATATCTTTCTTAGCCCAAAAATAGTTCACACGTTGTGGTCATGACCATACCAAGTCCATTGACCTACCGCATAGGTATCTTTCCATAATTGAATATCCGAACGAATCCGATAGGACCCATGTCGAATATCAAATAGAGCCCCCGATAAGGACAGTGGTTTACCTATACCAATATCCGTTCCAATCCCTAGTTTTCCATCAAAGAGACCGCCCTCGTAAGTACACTTCATTGAAGATTTGTTTACCATAGGTAAGGTCAATATTAGAACCATTACCTACATTAGAAATCCCTAGAGTGTAAATGCTATCCTTATTCATGAGACGCACATCTGCATCGGTACGCACCTTTTTATCCTCTGGATTATAGAGCACCTCAGCGCTCTATTTGCGTCGTAAGATCCGACTTTTTTCCATCAGAACCTGTTTCACATCTCCTCCGGTGAGACGATTTAACTTAGTCGTCAATTGCGCCGTATTGTGCAAGGTCTCCTTGATATCTGCAGCGCTCTTAGGATCTGTCACAACCCCTTCCATGGCGCCTGCCATTTTCGAAATGCTATCTGTGGTCGTTTTTAAATTATTCACAATTTGACGCATCTCTAGTGCCGCTTGACCATCTGCATTAAATTGCTTTCATATTAGCATCCATTTGATTTGTCAAAAGATTCCATATTTCTAGTAATGCCTACCATGTTCGCTGTCAAGGCAGAAATATTTTCGCTATTGTTCGCCAACATCGTATTCATCTGTGCCGTAATACTCGCCGTATTTTGAGCGATTAGCTCCGTAGATTGCAAGGCATGTTTCAATGCCATCTGCGTTTTTGATCCCTCAATAATGCCATTCATAGACTCTAATGTGGTCGTCGCCGCTTCCATCAGCTTTGTAGCTTGGCCCATCGTTTTATCTAGCTCGCTTTTACCATCCCCAGTAATCATAGAGCCATCATCTAAATACAATGTGCTGCGACCTGGTGTAATTTGGATGAACTTATCTCCCAACATGCCATCACTTTCCATGGTGAAAGCTGAATCTGTGGGAATTTTTACATCTTTATCAATGTCCATGGTCACTGTCACACCTTTGTCAGTCACTACCATGGAGGCTACTGTGCCTACTTTCACGCCGGAAAATCGCACTGTATTGCCTTCTTTCAAGCCCGTTACAGACTGAAAGTTCCCAGTTACATGCATGGTAGGTGTGCAAAAATATCAAAAGCGCCCTAAAAATATAATACAACTTGCAAATAAGGCAATCCCTCAGCAGGGTAAATAGCCCGCACTTTTTGCTTCCGTGGTCCACTTCATCGCCTATCTCCTTCTTCTCTGTACCTCAGTTTTCACTGATTTACGTCCCTCTATAAACTGTTGTACCTTCGGATTCTTAGAATGTTTAAATTCTCCGTCGGTGATACTTCAATAAACTTTCCTTTATCTAATAAGGCATCCGATCCGCCACAAAAAGCGGAGTTCATGTCATGCGTGACCACAACAGAGCTACATTGTAAATGGGATTGCATACTTCGAATCAATCGACTAATTGTCCCCTGATGTAATGGGATCTAAGCCCGATGTAGGGCTCATCATAGAGAATGATATTCTGATCTAAAGCAATGGCTCTGGCCAAGCTAATCCGTTTCTTCATCCCCGATAATTCACTGGGCATGTAATGTTCTGTTTTAGGAAGTCCTACCATGCGCAACTTTCTAGCTACGGTTCGGTGAATCTCCTCTTCTGACATGTTCGTATGCTGGCGTAACCCAAAGGCTACATTCTCCCCTACACTCATGGAGTCAAATAGGGCAGAATATTGAAAGACCATGCCCATCGTTTGCCGTAATCGGTCAAATTCCGCTTCACTAATCTTTGTAATATCGACGCCATCTACTAGAATAGTTCCACTCGTCGGTTGTAATAGACCAATAATAAGTTTTAATAATGTACTTTTTACCAGCCCGGAACCACCTAAAATAGCTAAGGTTTCTCCGTCGTGAATGGTCAAATCCACATGGTCTAAAAATCGTTCTATCTTCATAGTAAGCGACTACATTTTGTAATTCAATCATAGTTCCTCCTAGTACAATATAGCGGATAAAAAGTAATTCAAAATAAAGACTAAAAATAATGCTAGTTACTACAGAACTTGTGGTCGCATGCAGCCTACAGCAGTTGCCCCCATATTGGTATACATTCCTTTATAGGATCCTACTAAAGCAATGACAGCACCAAATACACAGGACTTAATCAATCCATAGGTAAGGTCCGACACGACTGCAAATATTTGAATCGAATCCACATAGGTCATACCGGCTAAGCCTTTTACCATGGTAGCTATCAAATAACCGCCACCTGTTCCGATGAGGACACCGTAAAATGTTAGTATAGGCACCATGATCATGCAAGCTACAACCCTCGGTACCACCAAATAGCCTATCGGGTTCACCGCCATCACTCGCAATGCATCAATTTGTTCGGTCACTTTCATCGTACCTAACTCCGCCGTAATCGCTGCCCCCACACGGCCTGCCAATACAACGCCTACCAAAACAGGACCCAGCTCACGGCCCATGGCGATGGCCATAATGCCACCCACTGTGCCTTGTGCTCCGTATCGAATCAATACATCCGATACTTGTAAGGTCATCACCGCCCCCGCAAAGAACATGGTCAAAGCTGAGTATGGAGCAAAGGGAGTTCACGCTAAATGTGCCATTTGTTCAATTGTCATTTTTCCATTGTATCTTCGGCAATTGTTGTATGGTGTGTCATAATAACAGCATTGCCTCGCCTATTTGTGAAAGAAAAAGAGTACTCTTTTACCAATCCATGCTAGCCAAGTCATAGTCCTCCCAATTTTTGTATATCATACTTCAGTATAACACAAAACTGAAAGAATGTGCATAGTACCACTAGAGATTTTTAACAATAATTCCCAATCTATTCGCAGATAGCAAAAACAGGAGATAATCACATTTTTGAATTATCTCCTGCTAATACATCTATACTATTTTAGTGTTTCTTGCTCGGCTTATTTGGACGTATCTGCCTTTATCTGACTTTTGCTCACGTCTCTTGTGAAGCTACTCTCTTCAATTTTTGCCATCTTTTTCTTCACGCGTTTTTGCGCAAATGGTCACGGTCCTTTTGTCCACCACTTGTACTGTAAACTGACTGTCACCTAAGACAACATAGTCCACTACAACACGAGTGGCATCATCCTTTTCTTTTTCATCGTCATCCGATGCTTTCAGACCTTTTTATGCTTTTCCCACCATTTGGAAGTTCGTCATCATCAATGTCTTCATCATCTGCTTCTAGACGTTGCTTTTTCGCCTTGTCTCCAGACTCTTCCACCATGCTGATATCGTCATCTCAAAAAATTCCACTACGATTTGATTATTTTTGATCGTCTTCACTCAAATCTTTGAAATAGTCTTCAAAGTTTTTGTGTACTTTCAATCGTTGTACAATCTCATCCGTCAAATTGTATTTTGTTTTTCAAACAAATACGGTAATGGAATTACTCCACCGCCACGTACTTCTAGCGTGTAGGTTCCCAATTCTTGATCATCAGGCACTTTAAAAATAACTTCTCGTTGTATACGCCCTTCACGGTAGGCCTGTAGATTCGCAGTCACCACAATATTATCCCCTGGGGACACGATAACTTGGTCGGCGCTAGCATCAATAATAGTGGCTGTCCGTTTTGCTTCTTCCACTTGCACATCTACATCGATATCGCGAATTTCATAGTTTTTGAAAGCATTATTCATCAAACTTTCTACAATATCAAGAGTTCATCAATAGATTTCTCAGATACAGCAGTGCCAGAATACACCATATTTCGACGTTCCAAAGTCGGTAACTTAGGATCCACCGGTGTAATTTTGATAGATACCTTAGCTGTACCACCTCCCACTCGGTCCAATGTTTTATTCAGCAAACTGTACACAGGAGGTAGCCACTAAGGTAGGTGTCATTTTCGAAGATTCCACTACAGTAACCGCCGCATTGCGCTGTACACTACGGTCTAAGTCACGAAGTTGCATGCGCACAGGAATCCCTTTTCCAAATACACCGACAGTACCGGCAATACCTGCTCCACGGTCCTCTGTGATGACACCTACTTCACGACCCAAGGAACCCGAGTTTAAATCCAGAGTCCATACTTTTTCACCACAGTAAAGATGCTGGAATTGTTCATGAAAATATCCCGTAGAACCTCGCTTATCAAAAAGGATGTCGAATGCCACAACCTTATCCTTGTCTACATAGGTAACAGTACCTACGGCGCCCATCTTCAAAGTCACCTTTCACCAACAAAGGCTGCTATGGATCCACCCAGGCACCATAGGTTTCTGCAATATCATCGGTACTATCGCTAGCCGTAGCATATCCCTTTATAACCAAAGTCTTTAAACTTCGTTCCTAAATAGGCTAAGGATGCTTCATCAAAGCCGTCTGCCATCAATGGGGTACCCAAAGGAATTAATTGTGTATCTTTCCATGGATTTGGTAAATCCTTTTGGTACTTTGCATCCCATAATTTCACCATTTGATCGATCGGTGTCAGCATGCCCAACGTACCATCAGTAAAGCCCCAAACCATAGACCACTGCACCTACTAACTTTTCCATCGATGTAGACGGGCTACCACTCATGCCATGCACGATACCACCTGATGCGTCGATGATAGGACCCGACACTTCTAATCAAAAATTAAATCACCAGACGGTCCGCGTTGTTTCATGACGCCCAACACTTCTACCTTAAAGGAATCAATTTTGTCACCTTGTACTACTGTGTCAGCATGACCTACCATGCCTCGATGCAAATCTTCCACTTTCATAAATTCTATTGCATGAGCACTTGTGAAAGTAGCTCCATCACAACAAGAGCGCCAGCACACTCTTAGTATACCGACGCCAAAAACGATGTAAATTCATCTATATCGCCTCTTCTTATTGACTATTAATAACTGTAATAACTTGGCATCTCTCTACCATAGCTCCAGGTGCTACAGAAACAGATTCTACCACACCATTCACAGTGGCTCTCGCAGCCACCATAGGTCCACCTAATGTTTGTACAGTAAGGATAGGGTCGCCTTCTTTCACAGGAGCTCCCACAGTCGATACTGTTACTACTTCACCAGACAATACCGTTTCTTGATTCACCGGTGCCGCTTGTGCTGTTCCAGCGAAGGCCATCACGGCAGCAACGCCTAAACTAACTACTATATTCCGTTTCATGTATATACATCTCTACAGTGTTACTTTTCTATCTAGTATACCATATTTCATACATCTCTACATCCATCATTCTATGATGCCTTACAAGGTTTCATCTATATAGTATACTCTGTACATGAAAGTAACATGAAACTACACGGATTATCGTAATTCTTCTAAAGTATCTCGCAATTGATGCAATTCCGACAAAGCTTTTGCCCGTTCCCAATATAACAGAGTAACGTGGATGATCCACCACATAAGCAGGTCGTCCCTGTTCTCTCCGTAATCATACGGTCTAACCCACGCAATAGAGCACCGCCACCAGTCAGGATGATTCCATGGTCATTGATTTGCGCCAATAATTCTGGCGGTGTTTTCTCCAAAATTCCCACAATTCCTTCAATAATACTTTGCACCGGTCGTTCTAGGGCGAACTTCATATCTTTAGAGGTAATTTCTACGGCCCTTGGCAATCCCGTTACACTATGGCGACCACGCACAATCGCATGTTCCTCATTTGAGCGAGGGTCTACTGTACCCACTTCTATCTTTAAATCTTCAGCCGTTAAAGGTCCGATGAGAAGTTTCTTTTTCCGCTTCATATATTGGATGAGGGCTTCATCAAAGGTATCGCTACCAGTACGCAAGCTTTCGCTGACAACGACGCCAGAGTCACACACTCACGGCAATATCCGTTGTGCCACCCCCAATGTCTCTCACCATGCTTCCCACTCTTCTGCTTTATCAAGGCTATGTGCCGATAGCCGCAGCTAAAGGGTTCTTCCATGAGGACAATAGCCCCCGCCTGTAATAATACTTCTAGGACAGCACGCTTTTCCACGGGCGTAATACTAGACGGTACGCAAGCAATGATACGAGAACGAATCAATCCAGAGATAGGCATAACACGGCGCATAAAATGACGCAACATATACGCAGTTGTCATCATAATCGTGATGACTCCCTTCAAAGGTTGAATCACTTCGATTCCATCAGGGTACGTCCTAAAATGGCTTTCGCCTCTCGCTCCCACTGCAATGACCTCACGTGTTTTCGTATCGCAAGCCACACAGCCTGGTTCATCGAGGACAATACCTCGCCTCTTCACATACATGACCACATTAGTAGTACCTAAATCGATACCAATATCCGTGGTCCACAAAAAGCTAATTTATCGAGAAAGGATACTTTCTTCACATCTCGTTTTAAGGATGTATGCTTCGTCGTTGTACCCAGTGGTTTGCGCCGAACACGCCTTTGTTTTCGTTCTCTTGCGTTGTATCGTTCTTTCGCTACTCGTCCACCCGAACAATGTTGGCACCTATTCCTTTTAATTTTGCCACTAAATTATCATAGCCACGATCGATATGTGTCAATTGACCTACTTTAGTTACACCTGTCGCCGCCAAACCAGCACACACTAAGGCCGCACCACAACGTAAATCCGTAGCTTCTACTTCTGCACCTACTAAGGCATCTACGCCAGTAACAACTCGCTTTTACGATCATCCACTTCAATGGAGCACCCATTTTTTGTAGCTCTTTTACATGCATAAAGCGATTTTCAAAGACAGTTTCCATCACAGTACTTGTTCCTTTTGCGATTGTAGTCATAGCCATAAATTGAGCTTGCATATCTGTTGGAAATCCAGGGTATGGCAATGTTTTTGATGGACGTCGCTTTCAACTGTCCATCGCTGATAACACGAATGCCATCGATATCTTCTTCCACTGTAACACCAGCTTCTTTTCAATTTAGCTACCACTGGTTTTAAATGCTCTGAAAGTGCATTTTTCCACATACACATTGCCCCCAGCCATAGCTCGCTGCAATAAGGTACGTACCAGCTTCAATACGGTCAGGAATCACCGTATGAACAGCACCTTTTAACTCTTTCACACCTTCAATGCGAATCACATCGGTACCAGCGCCACGGATATTGGCGCCCATACTGTTTAAGAATGTTGCTAAATCAACAATTTCTGGTTCTTCCGCCGCATTTTCGATGATTGTTTTTCCCTCTGCAAAAGTAGCTGCCATAATCACATTTTCAGTAGCTCCTACGCTTGGGAAATCCAAGTAAATTAAATTGCCTTTTAAACCTTCTGGCGCTGTCAGCTTCTACAAAGCCATCTCCCATAGTGATAGTAGCACCCAAGGCTTCAAAAGCTTTCAAATGCAAATCAATAGGGCGGCTACCGATTGCACACCCCCCAGGAAGAGCAATGCGAGCCTCTCCTTTACGAGCCAACAAAGGTCCCATCACCAAGAATGACGCGCGCATACGGCGCACCAAATCATAGGGAGCTTCTGTAGCAGAAATCGTCGACGCATCAAAGGTAATATTTTCTCCATCTTTTGTTACTTTCACACCTAAGGATGCAATAACATCACAAATTGTGTGAACATCTTCCAAATCTGGAATTTCAAGCAGGGTGCTTGGAGTAGACGCTAATAAAGTCGCTGCTATAATCGGTAGCACTGCATTCTTAGCGCTACTTACACGAATACGACCTTCTAGAGGCGTACCTCCTTGAATAATAAGCTTTTCCAACTGAATTCCTCCTAATCTTATCTAGTAGTCTCACAAAGATTGACTATACATACATTTCTATACTATACGACTCTTGGCAAAATCTCCACCAAGATAGGCTATCTATATGTGATAAACATTCTATCTTAGTATACTAAATCTTGTTCGTATATGCAACAAAAAGACCGCCCTCAGGACGGTCTTTTTGCATGTGATAGATAGATTATTTTTACTTTCATAGAAAGTTTTTATCCAATCGATGGATGGTATCTACGAAACGTACAGTTCCCTGTTTTATAGCGCATCACTACAGAGTGTGTGCGCACCACCTGGGAAATATTTAATAGAGGACAATACATTACCCTCTGTTATGGCTGTAGCAGAGAAAATAACATCATCTCCGCTTACTAAATCATCAATGGTCAAAACTTTGTTCAAGTCTGTAATACCCATTTCATGACAACGGCGAATCTCTTCATCGGTAGCTGGTTTTAGGCGGGCTTGCATATCGCCACCTAGTACATTTTTAAAGGCGCCACTGCTAAAACCCCTTCAGGAGCTCCACCGTGCCCACAACCATGTGAATACCGGAACCTTCTAAGCCACATTCCATAGCTGGGTTCACATCACCATCTGTGATTAAACGAATACGAGCACCCAGCAGACGCAGATTCATCCATCAAACCTTGATGGCGTTCACGATCCAACATAACTACTGTTAAATCATCAATAGCACGACCCATTTTATCCGCTACACGACGTAAATTTTCCGTCATGGATTCGTTTAAATCAATCACACCTTTGGCGCGAGGTCCTACACATAATTTTTCCATGTACATGTCAGGTGCATGTAATAGACCACCTTTAGGAGCAATGGCCAAGACAGCAATGGCACCATTTTGACCTTTTGCAATCAAATTTGTTCCTTCAATAGGGTCTACTGCAATATCAACTTCTTCTCCACCGGCACCTACACGTTCACCAATGTATAACATTGAGCTTCATCAATTTCACCTTCTCCGATGACTACAGTTCCGGAGATTGGCACTGTATCAAAGGTTTGGCGCATGCCGTCAACAGCTAATTGATCCGCTGCATCTTTGGCGCCACGGCCACATAAACGACCACTTTTCAAAGCCGCTGTTTCTGTAACACGAACAAACTCTAACGCTAATGTGCGATCCATTTTGACCCTCCCACTTGTTCTATATTATTTATTGGTCTGCTTCTCAATCAGCTAGAAAAACGAGCTAATCCCGCATCTGTTAATGGATGTTTCAACGATTGTTGTAACACATTGAAAGGTACTGTAGCAATATATGCACCAGCTTTAGCACATTGTGTCATGTGCATTGGTGTGCGAACGCTAGTCGCTAATAATTTCTGTAGAAATATTATGCACCATAAAAAAATTTCTGCAATATCTTCAATCAATTGAATGCCATCCATAGAAATGTCATCAATACGACCTACAAAAAGGGCTCACATACGTCGCTCCTGCACGAGCCGCTAATCAAAGCTTGGTTAGCAGAGAAAATCAATGTCACATTGGTTTTAATACCTTCTTTAGAAAAGAATAGACACTGCTTTTAAACCTTCTGCGGTCATAGGTACTTTTAATGACTACATTATCACCTAATTTGATCAACTCATGTGCTTCTTGTACCATTTCTGGTGCTGTAGTAGCAATGACTTCTGCGCTCACTAGGGTCCATCAACTAAGTCAGCAATTTGTTGAATCACTTCATGCAAATCACGTTTTTTTCTTTTTACAATTAAGGATGGATTTGTTGTCACCCCTGCAATAAAGCCCATTTCGTATGCTACTTTAATATCATCAAAATTAGCTGTATCAATGAAGAATTTCATAGTAGACTCCTTTTCTACGCTTCTGGATGAATTACGGCTAAAGCCTCCCATATATGGTTGTAATGCTGTTGGAATGCGTACAGAACCGTCTCGCTTCTTGGTTATTTTTCCAAAATAGCGTCACTGTACGATCCTACGCTAGGCTCAGGATCCCATTTAATGTATGTACAAATTCTGGTTTACCTTTTTGTTCACGACGGAACTTGATATTACCACGACGAGCTTTGAAATCCGTCATGTTTGGAGCAAGAAGAGATTTCACGGTACACGCCTTGACTTGGCATCCATACTTCAATATCGTATGTTTTTGCAGAACCAAAGCCCATATCACCTGTACACAATGTAATCACACGGGTGTGGTAATTCTAGAGCTTTGTAAAATACTTTCAGCTTGTGCTGTTAAGCTTTCTAACTCTGCAAAAGGACTCTTCTGGTTTTGCGAAATTTAACTAATTCTACTTTATTGAATTGATGTTGTCGAATCAATCCACGTGTATCTCGACCAGCAGAACCCTGCTTCTGCACGGAAACATGCTGTGAATGCTGTATAGTATTTTAGGCAATTCTGCGACTGTTAAAATTTCGTTCGCATGGTAATTCGTTAATGTAACTTCCGCAGTAGGGATGAGGAAATAATTTTCCCCTTCCACTTTGTACATATCTTCAGCAAATTTTGGCAATTGCCCTGTGTTTCGTCAAGGTTTCACGAGTTACGATGTAAAGGTGTCATCATTTCTGTGTAACCTGCACTACCATGCATATCCAACATAAAGTTGATCAATGCACGCTCTAAGCGGGCACCAGATACCTTTATAAATTGTGAAACGGGCACCACTTTCTGGCTGCTCTTTCAAAAGTCTAAAATACCCTAAGGATTCCCCTAAGTCCCAATGTGCTTTTACTTCAAAGTCAAAGGAACGAGGTGTACCCCAACGGCGTTGTTCGATGTTGTCATTTTCATCAGCCCCTACTGGCACAGATGCATCGCACATATTCGGCAACATCAATGCTACCTCGGACAATTGCACTTCCACTTCGCGCAACTTGTTGTCTAGAGCACTGATTTCATCGCCTACACGTTGCATCTCAGCAATTTTTCTCATCTGCATTTTCTTTATTTCGTTTTTAATTGGCTGATTTCAGCAGTTACTGCATTACGCACAGCTTTTCAATTGTTCTACTTGTTGAATCACTTCACGACGTTCGTCGTAAAATTTCACAAAGCTATCCAAATCGCCTGTTGTATGACGACGATTTAAGTTTTCTTGTACCGCATCGATATTCTCACGGACATATTTTAAATCCAACATAATCCTGACCTCTTAACATTCATGTAAGTACTTTATTAATCTACCTCTAATATTAGCACATTTACTCACTACTTTTCTACCTTAATAGGCATTTACTTAGCAAGTTTTCTCTTCTCTTCCTTCTGAAAGGATAACAAAACAGCGACCAAACTCATTCTTGTTTAGTCGCTGTCCTTCTGCACATCTCACAATGCCCCTGTGACCTATGCATGCATAGCTATTATTCTTCTACAGTTTCTTCCTCTTCTGCTTTCACCACTTCTGGTTTCATCAGAGGGAATAACAATACATCACGGATTGATGCAGAGTCAGTTAAGAACATCACTAGACGGTCAATACCGATACCCAAACCTGCAGTTGGTGGCAAACCGTATTCCAATGCTGTGACGAAGTCTTCATCCATGCGATGTGCTTCATCGTCACCAGCTTCACGCTCTTTCAATTGATTCTCAGCGTTGTTTTTGATCGATTGGATCATTTAACTCAGAATAGCCATTTGCTAATTCACGACCATAGATAAAGATTTCAAAACGTTCTGTAGTCAATGGTTTCTCACGATTTTGTTTTGCCAATGGAGAAATTTCAACTGGATGCCCATACACTACAGTTGGTTGCATCAAGTTTTCTTCTACATGCTCTTCAAAAGCACAAGTTCCTGATTTTTACCAATACCATCTGCTTCTGTATATTCTACATTCAAACGGTCTGCAATAGCACGAGCTTCGCTCAATGTTTCGATAGCATCAAAAGTCTTCACCTGTGTATTGTTTGATACCTTCTTGCATAGTGATGCGATTCCATGGTGGTGTCAAATCAATGTCCATACCTTGGTAATTGATTTTTGTAGTACCCAACACTTCTTTTGCACAGTAAGATACCACACCTTCTGTTAAAGCGATGGCATCTTCAAAATTACCATAGGCTTGGTAAGATTCCATCATCGTAAACTCAGATTATGACGAATAGATACACCTTCGTTACGGAAGGAACGGTTGATTTTCATACACTCGTTCTAAACCGCCTACGATTAGACGTTTTAAATATAATTCAGGAGAAATACGCATGTAAATATCAATGTCCAATGCATTGTGATGCGTAATGAATGGGCGCGCTGCCGCTCCCCCTGGGATAGCATGCATCATAGGAGTTTCTACTTCCATGAATTGTTTGCTGTTCAAATATTCTCTGATTTTCGCTACGATTTTTGTACGTTTTACAAATGTATCACGAACACCTGGGTTAACGATTAAATCCACATAGCGTTGGCGATAACGAAGTTCTGTATCTTTTCAAACCATGCCATTTTTCTGGCAATGGACGAAGAGATTTAGATAATAAAGTCAATTTGTTAACTTTAACTGTAATTTCGCCTTTTTGTGTTTTAAATACATGGCCCTCGATGCCTACAATATCGCCCATATCAAGCATTTTTACATATTTGTAGGCCTCTTCTCCCATCACATCTTTTACGGAAGTACACTTGAATGTCGCCAGATAAATCGCGCAAATTAGCGAAGGCTGTTTTACCATGTGAACGAATTGTCATCAATCGACCAGCTAATACGACTGGTTGACCATCAAAATCACGGAATTCATCCTTAATTTGGAGTGCCTTATGTTGAACAACAAACCGTTGTCCAAATGGATAGATATTATCCTCTTCATATTGCGCCAACTTTTCGCGGCGTACCAACATTTGATCGTTTAAATCCAATTGTTCTGGTACATGTTTTTCTTCGCTCATGAGGGGCCTCCTTATACTTCTTTACCCTTATTGAATATCTAATATTTTAAAAACTCACCATGCCATCTGGTGTGTTTACTTCTACTTTGTCACCTTTTGCTTTTCCTAAAATCGCAACGCCCACTGGGGATTCGTTGGAAATACGATTGTTGAAAGGATCCGCTTCAGAAGAACCAACGATAGTATACACTAATTCTTCGTCAAACTCTTCGTCTAATAAAGTAACTCTTTGCTACCTACTGTCACTGTATCGCCTTTTTACATTTTCCCTCAATGATTTTAGCGGTGTTGATTTTATTTTCCAACTCGATAATATGACCTTCGATGAAAGCTTGTTCATTTTTAGCATCATCATATTCGGAGTTCTCGGAAATATCACCATAAGAAATAGCAATTTTAATACGTTCTGCTACTTCGATACGACGTACAGATTTATAATGATTTAGTTCCTCTTCCAGTTTCTTTAAGCCTTCGGCTGTGAGTAATGTTTCTTTTACCTCTGCCATATAGTCTCTCCATTTCTATTCCTTCATACACGAAAACAGTGCCACATGACACTGCTTCCCCTATGAATACGTTACATAAATTTCTTATTAACAATAGCTATAATTATACTGACATTCTATAAAAATGTCAATCTTCATCGTCCGAATGACGGTGTCAAGTTTTTGTTGGAAAAATAATTGCCTAGCTTTTAAAAGGGTTCCTTGTTACTAAAGAATCCTGCGTCCTCCATGTTTAATTGCTTGTAACCATCCGTTGCTTTTCTTTTTCTACACCTGGGATTCCCAGTTCTAGGGTGTTGGCGAATACCGTAATGTATGGATAGGGATTTGCGCATTTTTCTTAGCAGTTACTTTCACAGAAGATAGTACCTTTGCTGGTTTCTACACCACTAGAAAATAATTGAAGGTATCGCCCTCTGTATGCGCTCATCGACGAACTCTTGGATAGATTCGTTGTTATCGGCTAGTACACGTAGCTTAGCGATCGTTTCAGCTCCTTTTTACTCCAACCGAGTGGGCGAGAGCTTAAACGTGCAGATAAAATATGACTCGACATGCGCCTCTGTACTACTGCGAATATCAGGTCTAAGTAGGCTAGCCCGCGCGTAATCCCATTGGTTTCTCAATATACGTAGCGCCCATCTACAATCTGTTTCATGCGATGTGGATACGTTTTCTTTCATTTTGCTCTACATAGGCTTCAAATCTTGCTTTATCATTGGTTTCTAAGCTTGCAAATAACTCTTTTCGGCTCCGTTTTCCACATATCTTGGTCATATATTTAAATAGATGAAAATCTATCTAAAATAAACTCACTATTGGGAAGCACATCTAGACCTCGTTTAATCCAACTAGCACCATCACCCAATAATATACCTTAGGGCTACCGCATACGCTTCTGCCAAAGTAGCTGTCTATCTGCATCCAAAAACTCTTCAGGTGTTTCTAACCCTGTGAAAGAATGCTTTTCTACTAACTCCATGCGGTTAGAACCAACATCCACTTTGTCCGTGTACACTGTGGCTAACTTCATGTTAATGTTCTTACCCGTCTGTAAGCTTACATGATCCTCATCCACTTCAATATACACAGTTTCAACAGACTTTGCTTCTATCTCTGTTTGTGGAGTAGTCGGTGGTATTGGTAGGCTATGCACTAAATTCTTAACAGCTGCCGTGAAAGTTTAGATGGAGTAGAAGCTTCTACTGCTTCAGCATAACTCACAGATGTAGTATGCTTTAATAATTTTCACTGGCACAATAGGGATCAAATTTGTTTATGAGATGGTAAGTCCTAATACTGCTGTCTATAGATATGACAAACTCCCCAGTTACTTTATCTTTGTAATACCTTCGTGCAATTTTTCCTCTCCCCATTGAGTAGTAATTGTTCGTTCTCGACTTTCTCTTGCACATGATATCGCTTTTTCTTGCTTTAACAGCTTCGTAGAGTTTGGTCATCTAAATTAGAGAAAAATCCTTCTAGCATCATAGTTGCTATACCATTAATTAACGTTGAAAAAGTCCTCCATGAGTTGGAAGGATGAATACATTTCTTCATCGTTAAATATCTTGTTTTTCCGAAAAGTTAAAAAGTCAGTGCAATTATCTGCTACTTGTTGTAAAAATAAATTCCATAAGAAGGTCTCCTTTGCTTTTGAGTTTTTTAGCACATTCATTGTAACAAAGGTTTGACCTTCTTTTTGCTATTTTATTTTCCCTGAGCATTTTACACTAACGTCCGAATCCCTATGTACATCACGGGTATGCCTAGGCATACTCCGCTTCATAGTGCATTTAATTATTCAAAATACACTTTCATATAAAGCCCTGTGCATCGGCTACCGAAAAGATCACTATAGGTAGTAGCATATCGCACACAGCTAGTCGCAATCTCGCCTAACGCTTCTTTTGGAATACCTACCCTCTTTCAGAGTAGATGGGGCTCCAATCTCCTTAAAGTACGTTTCCAATGCTACAATACCTGCTAGCATACTCTGCATCGGACATAGTGCCTTGTTCAATACCCCACATCTTTGGCAAATCGCACAAGTCGTGGTGTAGCCTTTTGGTAAAATCCAGCGCAAATAGGGCTGGATGCATAATAGCTAGTCCTGCCCCATGAGGAATGTCGTAAAAAGGCAGATAAAAGCATGTTCTAGAGGCATGGGTCATCCAGTCTTGTCGTTTTCCCAATCCCAAAAGAGCGATTCAACGCCAAGGTCGCCCCCACATAATGTTGGAACGAGCCTCATAATCTTCTAACTGTTCCATAGAACGACGTCCATTGCGCAAGATGTTTTTAAATACTCCCTCGATAAGGGAATCTGTCACATTATCATCATCTGGAGTGGATATATATTGTTCTAACAAATGAGACAACATATCTACAATGCCATAGGCTACTTGTTCTCTTGGCAATGTGTATGTATAGGTTGGGTCTAACATAGAAAATTGTGGAAACCAAAGGCTGGGCCATATCCACTCAATTTCTTCTGTGTATCCCAATCGGTAATCACACCACCATTATTCATTTCACTGCCCGTAGCTGCCATGGTCAAAACGACACCAAAAGGAATTGCTTCCGTCACAATTTGATGGTCCAAGAAGAATGTTTTGCCAGAAATCTACCTCTTCTGGTAATTTAGCACCCCAGCAATAAACTTTGTACAGTCGATGACAGAACCACCACCTACAGCCAAGATAAAATCAACTTTGTGTTCTCTGCACAGAGCAATCCCTTCTCGTACTTTTGTTGTGCGAGGATTCGACATAACTGCCACTCAGTTCAACTACTTCTTTACCGGTACTATGTTGCAGTACGTCCATCACAGTTTGGTAAATACCATTCTTTTTGATGCTCACCCGACACCATGTGGGTTAACAACACTGCTTTTTCCATAGTTTGCCAACTCGCCTTGTAAAGATTCTTTCACACAATCTCGCCAAACACAATGCGCGTAGGGATTGTAATAAAGTAAATAATTTCATAGGACCTCTAGATATGGGTAAAGGTATAGATAATCCTTCTTTCATAGGTAGTGTGCGCCTTCGTTTTGCTCGCTCCTACAGAATGAATATCGTCCGGTACAAATTGCGGTTCTATAGCGATTCCCGCATGGGATCCATAGTGGCGTTCACGGCCTTCCTCATCTAGCCAGTTACCAGTGTACACCTGAAAATGCGGTGCATCTGTATGCATTGTCAACTGTACATCACGACCTTGTACCACCGCAAATGGTACGACACCACTCTGCGCTTCACCTTGTAAAGCAGGTAATGGAGATACCACAAAGTCATGGTCATACCCTCTATACGGACTCAATTCCGCTTCATACTCCGTCAATGCCTGTTGTACATCTCTACCATGAGTAAAATCAAAAGGTGTTCCTTCCACTGCTAATGGTGTTGACAATGGAATTTGATGATCTCCAAACGGCATAAACTGAGTAGCTCCCAATTGCAATACGTGATCCGTCAAATCTCCTTTACCGTGAAGGTTGAAGTACACATGATTCGTCAAGTTTACAAAGGAATCTTCTGTTGTTTCATACAGGTATGTTACAGTTAACTCTGCTCCCTGCAATTGAAAGATACCTTTTACATGTAAATCCCCAGGGAATCCATCTTCCTCTGCTGTAATCGTATGTGTGATACATACTTGATGATCCGAACTTTCTTCTGGTACAAGCCGCACAAAGCGATGTCCAACATTTCCTTGTCCGCTGTGGAGTAAATTAGGTCCATTATTCGGCGTCAATGTGTGGGTGATGCCATTCCAAGAATAGCTGGCGTTAGCAATGCGATTTGCCACTCGGTACTACGGTAGCACCCAATTGACATGTTTCACCGCATAGTCCGCTACGGAGTCATACCCCAATGCTAAAGTGGCGCTCTAACACCTTGTCACAAAGCGTCCACGATGGTAGCCCCATAATTACTGATACGCACCTGTAACATGTCGTTCTCTAGCACATATAACTGTGCTTCTCGTCCATCTTGTAAATGTCCAAATGATTCTACCTTCATGATTACTCCTATCCACCAATGCGCCACATTGGTCGTTCTCACTTTTGAATCTCTTCGCCATCATGACTGGCATAACGTCCTTGTAAAGCATCTTCGATGCGCTCGCAATATAGCCATTGGTGTAGCGCCCGATTCAATGAACTGTTGTAAATCTAGATCTTCATCTCGCAACAAACACAATCTAAGCGCTCCATCTGCAGTAAACCGAATCCTGTTACAAGATGCGCAATATTGATTCGACAAAGGGAAAATAAATCCCACTTTCTGCCCATCAGGAAGCATGAAGTATTGCGCTGGTCCAAATCCTAATCGATCCGTAACCGGCTGTAACTCAGCCCCCACGATGCGCTCAATTTGTTCTTTCCATTCTCCAAAGGTAGGCACATGATTTTGCTTTCCTTGAAATGGCATATATTCAATAAAGCGCCATACAACACCCACTCTTTTTCCATAGTGCAACAAGGTTCTCACCTCTGCATCTGTGAAAGGGGCCTGTACGACTGTATTAATTTTTATATTTTGAAAGCCTACAGATTTGGCTGTTTCAATCCCTTGTAGGACAGATGCTAATTGTCCTTCGCGCCCCACTGATTTGGCAAAACCGTCTTCATCCACCGCATCAAGACTGATGTTTAAGCGCCGTACCCCTCGATCGTAGATATCTTTTGCAAATCGATGGAGCAAACTGCCATTGGTGGTCATAGAAATATCTGAAAACCACTGTTGTTCCTGTACTCGCTCTAAGAGTTCATACAAATAGGGATACAACAAGGGCTCGCCACCAGTGAATCGCAAAGCTTTCACACCACCCTAGATGCAATGCCTCTAGTAATGGCATCCAAAAGGATACTGGCAATACCGGCGCCATCGCTTCTGTGATTTCATGAGGCCTACAATAGGTGCAGCAAAAATTACAAGCTTCCGTCAACGAAATACGAGCATATTCAATAATACGCCCTTGGCTATCACGCATCGACTGGTTCCTCTAACACTCTCACCGGGTCGCCTACACGAATCATGCCGCCTTCTAAGACACGCCCAAAAATACCTTGGGTTGGCATGATGCAGCTTCCCACTTGTTGCATAATCTCACAACCTTGATGACATTCCTTGCCAATTTGTGTCACTTCTACCACCGTAGTACCTAAGGCTGGTTTAGTTCCTACTGGCAATTGGAATAATGTCAATCCTTCTACTGTAATATTCTCTGCAAAATCGCCGGGATTCACATCGGCACCGCTTTTTGCGCATTAATTCGATACTTTCAATGCCCAACAAACTCAACTGACGGTGCCACGGGCCTGCATGCGCATCCCCTTCAATACCATGGTTCTAAGCAATTCTGCTTCTGGAATATTTGTTTTCTTTTGCCCTTTTTGCTCGGCTTATAGAAATTGCAATAATCTTTTAGCGTTCATTATATCTCCTTAGATTAGTATATTTAAATTTACCTATATGATGTCTATTATATCACGTTTAGCCAGTAAATCTATAGATACAACTTCATAGATACGATGCTGTACACGACTTCAATATAAAAACGCTATACTTTCACAGTTTCAAAATGTCTTCGAGTCTGTAGAAAGATATAACGTTCTTATTTTCTACATGTCTGTTACAAACATGCTTTATTTTGTTCTTCGTCTCCATGAACCCATTGAAGATTAAAGTTCAATACAACGGCTAAGACACTACCAAAAGGTAATACCACTTTTTAAAGATGATTTTTAGGCTGTAGAAATTATGATAGAAACTCTGGCGCGACAGTGGGCATCATAGCTACACCAATACTCATGGCTACAATGACTAAGTTGTGATTGTCATCATAATTTACCTTTCCCAAGGAGCGAATACCGCTGGCAATGATCATACCAAACATGGCAATCCCCGCACCACCAAGAACGGCACTAGGAATATGCCAATGATGGTAGCTAATTTAGGAACATCCTAGCACCATCAAAAATAACACCAGAGGTAGCCACCACGAAACGAGCTCTTACATTGGTTACCGCAATCAACCCACATTTTGCAGCAAAAGGCTGTGTAAGGGAAAACTATTTAAAAACCACCAATACATGTGGATAAACCGTCTGCTTGCATACAAGCACACAATGTTTTTCTTGTCGATTTTCTTGTCCACAATTTCACCGATTGCAATGGCATCACCCGTAGTTTCCACCATACATACGGACATAACCACAAGCATGGCAATGATGAGACGTAACGTCGAAGGTAGGCATACCAAACGCCAATGGAGTCACCACTCCAAACCAATCTGCATTGGTCACTTCATTGAAGTGAACTTCACCCTAAACAGTAGGCAATAAAAGTGCCTCCCAATGAGACCTAGCAATACAGATAGATTACTGATAAATCCTTTGGCAAACCGATTCACCAAGACAACGATTAACATAGTCAACCCTGCCAACCACAAGCGCATAGGACTGGCATAATCCGGATCTGCTGGAGACACCCCCGCAATCCACATGACCGCTACTGGCATCAAGCTAATGCCGATGATGGTAACAATCGTTCCCGCTACTACTGGCGGGAATAATCGAATCAAGCGACTAAAGTAAGGAGCGATCAAAAAGGTAAAAAGCCAGCCACAATAATGGCGCCATAAATCGCTGTTAAACCATGCTCAGCACCGATAATAATCATGGGCGCAACCATGCAAAGGTAACTCCCTTGAATCATTGGAATCCTTGCCCCATAGTCCCCACACCTAATGTCTGAATCAATGTAGCAATACCACATGCAAATAAATCGGCATTGATGAGTCGAATTAAATCGGCTGTAGATAATCCCAAAGCGTTCGCCAAGATAATCGGGACCGCCACGGCACCAGCATACATCGCTAACACATGTTGTAATCCATAGGAAAGCAACTTAGATACAGGTAACATTTCGTCAACGGGATGGACTTGTTTTGCCATTTCACTCATGTCATGTCTCCATTTCATTAAGAAGTTTCTACTAATTATAATATACTTATATTAAATCATGCCTTATATAATTTGTCAAAAATAGTTTTTACCTATGTTCTCCCCAGAACATCTATGGTCATCGAGAATCCTCTAGGGACTTTTCAAGGTAAAGAAAAATGCCTACTATGGATCAGTAGGCATCTTTTTGTAAAACCATCTGGTATCAAAGGAGTTCTTATTGACCTTGATACACTTGTACCGATGGGTTATGGTCTTTCATCGCTTGTTTCTAAACCAAAGATAACCATCTCATTCATATACGTGCGCAGACTCATTGTTATGAACTCGCTCAGAGTGGCGTTCCAATATGTCTAATAGACCTTCTTTATAGGCATTCACTTCATCGCCTTGCACAAAGGTGTGCGCCTGTAAATAGGATTGATAGTCTTCAAACAATCGGTTCAACACAACTCTTCCATAGCTATCTTTTTCCAACGATGACTTTCAATATAAAAAGTTCTTGCGTACATTCATGTAAAACAAAAGGCATTTTTACATCTAATTGCCTCAGAAATAACTTGATTTGTTTGTAATGCAAATAATTGCTTTATGATGGTCTTGACCATACTGAGCAAAAGTATCTACGATTTGTTTCACTTCCCAGTTAGGGGTTTCTACTGTGACTGGTATCTGCATCTCTGTCACTGCTAGCAAGGCTTTTATCTTCTGGCGACATCAATGGATCTTTGCTGCGACAAATGCAGTTTGTCCCACTGCAAGAGCCCCCTAATATCAACAGCACTTACCATCCACTTCTTAGTCTTTGTGTTCATGTCAAGCTCCTTTTCTACTTTTTGTGTATTTATGTTATTTATTATACATAGTGTACAGATTTTTATTCAATACTATTTCAGTCTTTTTCAAACTCTTTTTACGTGGCTATGGTCTATCTTGACTTTTACCTGCCTATCTATTACTATTATAGTAACTATGATAATATCTATCATTATCAAATCTTTGTGATGGAGGTGTCCATGAAATATTTTTGAATTAGAACCACTACCTTATTCTGACCAAGCCCTTGAGCCAATTATCAGTAGAGAAACTCTCACATCGTTGTATACCAATGTATACAGCCAAGCCGTGACGACTCTTAATAAATTATCAGAAGAATATCCTGACCTTCGTTTTCGGCCATATCGACTGTCTACTAGCTGGCTTGAGCCATGTACCACAGGAAATCCGCCCAGATATTCGTAATTATGGGGGCGCCTATAAAAACCTTACTTTATTTTTGCACACCTTGACAAGCCCTACTACAAGCATATCAGTGGTACGATCAAAGATGCCATCGATCGTTCTTTTGGGTCCTTGAATCATTCCAACAGCAATTTACTGATGTCTGCACGGGCACATACTGGTAATGGTTGGACTTGGCTTTGTGCTCAACCCAGACAATACCCTATCCATTACTTCCACAACAGAACAAAAACAATCCGATTATGGATATGCAAACTGCCCTATTGGGTATCAATCTCTGGGAGTATATGTATGCCTCTTCCAACCGTGAAGAGTATATTACTAACTTCTTTCGACATCGTAAACTGGAAGATTGTAAATCATATCTATGAAGAAACATTAAAAATCCAAATCGCTTTTTGGACACGAATAAGATAAGAAAAAGCTGTCACTACGTCGCCGTGGATGACAGCTTTTTTTATTCTTTCTGGTACAGTACCGACGTGAACGGCTACGATACTCCAGTGAGTTCAAAATACTTAGCATCTTCTAAAGCCTACGTCTTTGAAAAATCTGCAACACCCTCTTGCCCCTACATAGCGACGCAATGACTCTGGGAGCCACGCATAGGGACGATTGATCGTCGACTTAATTTACCCAACACAGGTAAAATCTTTTCAAAATACAGATAATAAGCTTGCTTAAAAGCCAAACATGGTTGGCTTTTGCCAATTCTAGAGTCACCACTTTACCGCAGGCTTTTACAACCCGTTTTCATTTCTCGAATAGTTTGCTCAATACTTGGTACATTTGCGCAAAGCAAAAGCCAGATACTGCACCAGTCAAAGAATTACTGTCATAAGGCAAATCCATGGCATCCCCTTGAGTCAAAGGTCACTCGATCCGTATATCCCTTCTTTCTCTAATCGATTTTGCCCAACCGCTAACATTTCAGGACTAAAATCAAGTCCCTCCACATGTAAAGACGGAATTTCTTGTAATGCCGTTTTTCGTCAACATACAAGTACCACAGGCAATATCTGCAAGTCGCATGTCGTCTGTTAACTCTAATTGTTCTATAGCAAATTTACGCCACCGTGCATCTTGATTAAAACTCAACAATGTATTCATCATATCATAATGCTTAGCAATATGAGAGAATACATCTTGCACATAGGCTTTTTTTATCATCATGCGTTTTAAATTCCACGATATACCTCCAGTTACTATTCTACCGATATTCATTATACACGAATGGATACGGGATATTCCATAATTTATGATTTTTCTCTTGCCAAAAAGTATGTATTCCGTTTATAATGTCTTTATGTCTTTTTATGAGTAGATATTTGTACTCGATTTTAAGTATTTATAAGTATAAGGAGTTTTTCTATGAGGGCATTATTTCAGTTCTATCAATAGATTTCAGCCTCATTCAGCAAATCTGCGTAGGTCTCTCTAATCGGCATCGGTTTTGCCGTATGGTCTAGAAAATAGCTGTAAAGTTATCTTTATTAGGTACAATCTTTGTAGGTGCATTAAAAGGTGTAGCACCAGTATTAGTATTTTTCTTAGTTATCGCAGCAGTGAGTCGTCATCGTTCTGGTCAAAAAAACAGGCATGCGATCCATCATCGTATTGTATTTAATCGGTACATTTTGCATACGTGCAGCTATCAGCCGTAGTAGGTAGTTTCTTATTTCCCTACTACTTGTTGATTAACAGCGTCTCCAGCGATACAGCGCCCACCTAGTGGCATCACTGCCGTGCTATCTACATTATTAACAAATATTGTTGAAAACCCTGTGAAAAGCTATCTTTAGGTGGTAACTATATCGGTATTCTTGGATGGGCTTTCTATTTGGTTTCAGCATCTTCGTAATGCAAATGATGAAACAAAAGATGTAATGCATCCATCTCTGATGCTATCACATTGGCTGTACAATGGATTATCAAAATTCGCTCCTCTTGGTATCATGGGGTCTGGTAGCTCAATCTATCGGTGAAAATGGGTCTAGGCGCACTTTACTTACATACGGTAAATTACTATTAGTGCTATTAGGATGTATGTTTGCCGTAGCACTTATCATCAAATCCAATCATCGTTGCTGATCGTCATGAAACGCAATCCATATCCATTGGTATTCCGTTGTCTTCGTGAATCTGGTGTGACAGCCTTCTTCACTCGTAGCTCTGCTGCGAACATTCCAGTTAACATGGACTTAGCTAAAAACGTCTTAGGTATTACACCAGATACGTATTCCATCTCCATTCCCTTTAGGGTGCTACCATCAACATGGCAGGTGCAGCTATTACCATCACGGTTATGGCCTTTTGAGCGCAGTATCTACATTAGGTATTCAAGTAGATCTGGCTACTGCTATCTTATTAAGCATGTGATTGCCACGATCTCGCTTGTGGTGCATCCGGTGTAGCTGGTGGTTCTCCTATTGATTCCTTTGGCTTGCTCCCTTTATTCGTATTTCCAATGATGTAGCTATGCAAGTCGTTGGTGTTGGTTTCATCATCGGTGTCATCAAGACTCCACAGAAACAGCGTTGAACTCTTCTACAGATATCTTGTTCTACAGCGCTGTAGATTATGCACGTCATGGCTATCCCTGACCGACAAAGTATAAGAGTACACTTATACATAGCGTTTGAAAGGTCTACTTATTCTTTGGTATGGGATGCCCACTAGAATATGTAAATACATATAGCTTATGAATGTAAGTCTATTACAAAAAGACTGGTCACATATCATGTACCAGTCTTTTCTATTAAACATAAAGGGAAGGTTGACATCACTTCCTCTGTGTACACGCTTTTTATACCCCTGTATGCACTACATTGCGTTTTTACTAGATAAGTCGGTAGCACCGCTTCTACCAATTGACTCAGTTTCAATGAAAGCTCTTCTTTTGTACAGCTTCACACTATGCGGTACTTGTACGATCGAAAACCTATCTTTTCGATCTCCACATCGATGCGAATATCGTACAAGGAGAAACTTTCATCGTAGGCTTGAATCACCGCTACTAACTCGTTGCTGTAATGCTACCGTTTTGTTCGTTTTCATTACGATAGGATCCATATGGATAGTCAATTTTAACTGTAATTCCTTTTTCAAAAGCTATATCGTTCCATACGGTCAATCATATGTATGAATAGTCATCGCATCTTGTTTAGCATCCACCTCTACGTGGATAGATAGCATATTCATGACCTGGGACCATAATCATGAATCATTAAATCGTGAGTGCCTAAACACCCTGTTTGGATTCCACAAAAATCAATAATCTCTTGCACGCGCTCTGCTGTCGGTTCAAAGCCCAACAAACGGTCCGTCGCTTCTTTCAACACTTCAAAACCTGCTTTTGGCAATGATAAGTGCTACGATTAATCCTAAATATCCATCCACACCTCAACTGGAATATACCACCCTAGCAATAAGCCTACAGCGATAGCTGCTGTGGCCCACACATCAGACAGAGCCTCTTGTCCATTGGCACGCAAAATAGGGGAATCTATACGATTGCCAATGGAACGCAAAAAGAAGGACAACCAAATCTTTAATGCCATAGCGCCTAACATAACCGCTAAGGCTGTCATGGAAAATTCTACCACCTCTGGATGTAGAATATGTTCTACCGCTTCAACACCTAATTGCGCTGCCACCACAAAGAGCAATATGGAAAAAGCCAATGGATAATAAATACTCAATACGTCCATGACCATACGGATGCTCAGCATCTGCTTTACGTCCAGATAATTTAAAACTTAAAAAGGATACTAAGGACCCTCCTGCATCGGCTACATTGTGGATAGCATCACTAATCATAGCAATGGATCCAATGAACCAACCCACAATCAATTCGCCCAAGCAAACTAATACATTTACCATAATACCTGTAATACTTGCCATAATCGCCATACTGTTGGCGTACACCAAGGTCTTTACGTCATCTTTATGTTTGACACATAAACGGATTAATAATTCTGTCATACAAACTTCCTTTCTGTAACAGTTTACTACTTATGTTCTGGAGATCTGTAGAGGAACTCACTGTCATGATTCTATGTACAGGCCCCCGTATTCTCAATTACCTTCTCATTATACAATTTTATTTTTATTTTATCAACTATATTTTTAAATGAGAACGTAAAGATTTCAAAAATACTTATAACATATGTCATATACTCATTACTAGCACAAAAACTGTAGTGACAGAGCCCCATCACTACAGTTTTTATTCTGTATATCTCAGATATAGCTTACCATTTCTTTTTCGTAGAATACTTGTGTCCCACATAGATACTTCCGACAATGTTGGATGCGGTGCCATAGCCTCTCCAATGGAGATGACAGATTAGTGATCCAAGTACCCGTGTCAATCCTTGTGCACGTAGTTCTTTTGTTGTGCCAGAGCCAATTTCTTCATGAACAGGTACTAACTTCACTTCACCACTGTTCATTAAATGTACATATGGTTGGAACAAGATCGATGCTTGTGGTCCCACGATATGCGCACCTAACAGATGGTTTGTAGCTTTATCTACCACCACTTTGATAAATCCGTCATGCACATCGCCTTTATCGATGCCGAGCGCCATACCTTTCGCAGAGTTAGAATAGTGGTTAATACCAACGCCCACATCATAACCAGCCTCTTTGGCTTCTGCTTCAGTCATACCGACACGACCTACTTCTGGATAGGTGAAAGTCACCATCGGAATCTAAATCATAGCGTGCCCAGCGATAATCCGTTGGAGATGTGGCACGATATAAGTTATGGGAATAATATCTCGCTTCATAGTTAGCACGATGACGGAATGCCGCATTGCCATTCACATCCCCTAGGGCATAGACCCCTTCTACAGATGTTTCTAAAAATTCATTGGTTTTAATCCAACCACCTGGCAATTGCTCAATATGTGTATTTTCTAGGTGTAAATCTTCTACGGATGGAGCGATACCAGTAGCTACTAAAATTTCATCCACACGAATTTCAGACACTTCACCAGTAGCACGGTTTTTCACAGTGATTACTTTTATCACCATTTTCCACTCGTACATTGTCGCATACAGTATCTAGTCAACACATTTACACCAATAGCTTTTTATTTCTTCTAAAAATGTGTGCAGAAATAGCTTCATCTTCTTTTTCGGCAATAAACGCACATTGCGTTGAATCAATGTCACTTCTGTACCTGTTGCCGCAAAACACCAGCAAATTCTGTCTGATTGAGTCCCACCACCAAATACAGCTAATCGTTTTATGGTGTTTGTGGATATTCACTGCCAAAGAATTTTTCATCTTGTAATGTATCCTGCTTCTTCCAAGCCGTCCACATGATTCACTTTGGAATGTCCCGCCTGTACCAATGATGATGGTAGGGCGCTGCGATCTCTTCTGTTTTTGTACCCATCTTGTAATGTCACATATACTACTTTATCGCTACAAAGGTAGCGCCTCCGTGGTATACATCGGCATTGTCAAAGCTTTCATAGAACTCTTTGACCCCTTCACTTTTATTGATGGCTTTCCATACACGTTCGCTCACAACACTCCAATTTAATGTAGGTGTTGGCGCTTCCACACCAATCTTCTTCCAACCATGGCTTTCATGTACCACATCAGGCACGTAACCATCACTTTTGTAGGAATACATCCGCGGGTCAAGCAAGTGCCGCCAAATCCTGTTTTTTCAATGACTGCTACACGTTTACCTGCTTTTAATGCTGCATCAGCTACTAAACTAGCACCACCAGTACCAATTACTATTACATCATATTGTTTCATTTACGTCATCCTTTCTACTGTCATGGATAATCTTTGTTATTAAGTATAGTATATCATATATCGACAAAAATTAGATATGATAATTTTTACTAATTTCCCTTACTGATGGAATCTAATAATTCAATGTAAGTTTCTTTCGTTAATGAGTGCTTCAAAATTCGCTAGCACCTCTTCTGCCACTTGCGCCTCATCATAGAGCAGATCTACAATTGTCATCGCCAAGGCTTGTGCCGTTTTTACATAGTGCCACCTCTGGCACCGTAATCGTGTACTCTGCGCTGTGGAGGCCCCCCTCAATACATCCCACCCACGGATGGATAACTGGCATCAAATGAGATACATCTCCCCATGTCTGTACTAGCCGTCATATGTGGGCGTTGGCGCACATTGTGTGTCTCAAAGAGAGGCTCTGCATTAGCACGCAATAAATCATTCATGTCTGGATTATCGCGCATCGGTAAATAGCCCGGCAAATCATGAATGACACAGATCGCACCTACTGCATCACCACCTGCTTTGAGCGCCCGATTCACCCGACGATTGCCATCCACAATGGCCTGTACATTAGAGGCTCGCACGAAACTTTCAACCTGCACATAATCCGGCACACAGTTCACCAACGTGCCTCCTTGGTTAATAATAGGGTGAAATCTAAAATAATCACTTTCTTTGAAAGTCTCTCGAATCGCATGGACCCCCATCACGCCTAACATAGCAGCATTCAATGCATTGATCCCTTCGTGGGGAGCCGCTGCGGCATGAGATATCTTACCATGGTATTCAATGAGCTTCGTCACAAATCCATTGGATGTACTGCCTAAGTTCATCTCTCCCGTTGCGGTATCTGCCATATCCACATGCATTTGCATAGCCATATGAATGTCATCAAAGGCCCCTTCATAGATCAGTTGTTGCTTGCCTCCAAGGTATTGTATAGTCCCTTTTTCACGACAACGATTTTCTGTAATCTACTTCAACGAGCTCTTCTGCAGGTACTGCAAATAAGACCACATCTCCCTAGGGATTCTAATACGCCCTCTGCTTGGAGCCCCATGGCTAGCGGCAAACATATTGGCAATCTGCACATTATGTCCCACAGCAATGAGTCGCTCCCGTAATCGGATCTGCGCTCTCGGATGAGCGATGACAGACGATAGCATCTAAATTCTCAATCATAGCGACCGTTCTACTGGTGATTGTCTCCTCTTAGCGGTCTTTCATCACTGCCAAAGCATGTCCAGTAGTGAAAGGGAATACTGATCTCTAAACATGTGTTGTACTTTTTCCGATGTTTTATGTTCTTTATAGCCCTAACTCTGGTTCTTCCATAATGGCGCTTGCCAGGAGCTCGCAATCGGTCTTGATTAGCCACGATTGTCTCACAGACACGTTGTTTTTACTTCTTCTTTACTTATCATTCTGTATCCCTTTTTATCTATAGAAATCATCTTACTTTTACTAATTCATACTACTCCGATTCCTATTGTACCACGAAACATCTTCTTCACTAGTATATTTCCTATAGATAGTCCAAGATAACGTTAGATACTTCTATATACTACAGGTGCACCATCACATATGTTTTCTACATATAATAATAGGAGATAGAACAGGTCATCCCATCTATCTCCTATTGTTAAGAGCATCTATAACTTTTTAAAGTGTATTTGTAATCGATTGTGCATTAACCAATCGTCGCGCCTAATGCTTCGCATTGTTCTTCTACCAGCGTCATCAGGTTCACCCAATACTGGTAATTTATCAACAACTACACCATTCGCACCTTCTACACGGCCAGCCCAGTCATCTAACCAAGAACCACCCCAACCGTAGGAGCCGAATAATACAACTTTTTGACCTGCTAATTTAGGTTCTAATGCATCATAGAATGGTGCAAATTCTGCATCTTCTAATTCTTCAGCACCCATATCAGCGCAACCTAATGCTAATTTTTCATAACTAGTCAGCTTCTGTCAGCAGTGATTTCGAAAACAGATTTTTACTACTGCTTCTGACCAGCATCAGCGATACCTTACTCTGCAGCTTCTGCCATTGCGGCAGTGTTACCAGTTCCAGACCAACAAATTGCAGCGATCATCAATGTTTACCTCCTAGCATGCCGTTACGGCAACCAAAAGACTCTAAAAGATTTTCCCTTTATTCAACTGTGCGTGACAGTGGTCACGGCACATTCGAAAACAATGAAAACGTGTAGAGACGATTGATTTCCATATACCTTCCAGTCTCCACAGACTTTTTATAGCCTGCCCCACGGAACTGGATAAATGCTTTTACATCTTCTAATGGATATCCTAGAAACACACCGATTTCATGAGGAAACACATCGCTCATTTCAATACGATGGCGTAAGTGTAATAACCAATCCGCCAGTGTTTCATGAGATTCATATCCATAGTGTTGTAAAAAGCTAGCACTTCATACTGACGTAAATAGTCATCACATCCGTTCTCTAAATACGAGTAATAATTTTCGTCTTTCACAATAGCATAGTTCATAGAAGAATGCTGATTGAATTTATCATTATACTCATGTGTTTTTTCTCACCATATGCTACCTTAAATGCTGAGGTAAAGCCACTAAATTAGCCACTTTGATGCCTCGAATTGCGGGCGCACAATGGTAACCGATAATCTGCTCGATGGATTCCATTTGTTGTACCTGCCTTTGTTTCTTAGTTTGGGGAGAACACTTGCCTCTCAGCAAATAGACAATCTGGATATATATCATCTAGAAAGATGAATGGAAATAATGAAAAATTATTTCTATTATTATAATACAAATAATCCTCTTTCTGTCAATAAGTATGATAATATTTTTCATTTGTTATAGTAAATAAAGCACCCCTTTAGAAAGTGCCCTAAGACCTTTCAGAGGGTGCTTTACTTTTATAGCAAATATTGCAGTGTTTTCGCAGTGCTTCATCACGAACATGCGTCAATACATATCGTACTGATGGACTACCTGTCCCATTCGCTACAAAGGCAATTTGTAGAGTGTTCTGGATATTCCACTTGCTTAAAACCAAGTAGTCACCACTCACTTTCACCCACATAGATATGAGGTTTTTACTTCCCGAAATGGTACTACCACAGTAACCGTTTCCCGGATGTTCTTTGACATACTTAGTATAGTCCTCCACCATGGAACGAGGCATAACGTGTTCCTGTGGTAGAGACTCGGCAATCGCCACCCTTCCAGTCTGTGACGCAAATCCATATAGTAAAGAGCCTTCTCCATACCTAGCATGGGCATAGTTATTATCCTTTTTGTCGAGTATCATATAAGATGTCTGGGTATCGATACCTATCTGGCAGTCCCTCTTCTACAGATTGTGCCACACCAGTCCCTACTATACTTTTGACTCGTACCTTCTTGAAGCGGCAACACTAGTAGGATACCATTGTAATCCCTCTGTATTTGCCGCCTTCCACTGTCATAGTAGCGCTCATACACAGAATGCCCACAACTCCTAGTACCCAGAAAACATATCTCATCAATCTATTCATCATAGGTCCTAACTTTGTTTCTTTTTGCATTTTGTAGCCCATGTATGCGCATACCTACAGTACGATTCATCACGATATGATCTGAGTGTGCTATCCTTATCGGTTACAAAATAGCCAGTACGCAAGAAATGAGTAATGGTCCCCTGCTTGTGCTCGTACGGAATGCGCCCCCTTTAGCAGATTTTACTTCTAAAGAATTTGATTTAACTGTTGTAAGAAATCTTTATCCGCTGTGTCATCATCGTCTGCTTTTAATAGATAATCAGAGACGAACTTCCCTATATCTCACAGCCGTAGAGGCTTCTCACCCAGATGTAAAATACCTTCACTTTCTTTTTGACAGCCTGTACCAGATTTTGGTAGCTGGGCTTCATGTAACTATGAATTTCAGTGATATTGCTCATCACCATCTTTACCACAGATTGGCATTCAATGATGTAAGCTCCTTTTAAGCGCACTTCTTTGCCAGGTGCTAAGCGGAAGAATTTTTTCACTGGCTCTTCCATGAAGTCACCACGTTCAATGTATACTTCACGACCGAATGTCACTTCACGAGTCCCCATTTCTTCATTTTCTGTGTTATTTTCAATGACAAGAGTTTGGCTTGACCTTCTGGATAGTTGGTGATGACCACTTTCACAGGGTCTAGTACTGCCATATAGCGCGATGCTTTTAATTTCAAATCTTCACGAATGCAGAACTCTAGTAAACCAACCTCTACCAGGCTGTCCGCCTTAGCTACGCCAATGCGTTCACAGAAATCGCGAATGGACTCTGGTGTATAACCACGGCGACGCAAGCCGGAAATCGTCGGCATCCGAGGGTCATCCCAACCGCTCACAAGATTCAATTCTACTAATTGGCGCAATTTACGTTTACTCATCACCATATTCGTTACATTTAAACGAGCAAATCTAATCTGTTTTGGTTTTTCTGTATCTTCCCAATCTTCTAACACCCAATTGTACAATGGACGATGCACTTCAAATTCCAAGGTACATACTGAGTGAGTAATGCGTTCATCGCATCAGACACTGATGGGCATAGTCATACATAGGGTAAATATTCCATTCGGAACCAGTACGGTGATGGTCTGCATGTAAAATACGATACAACACAGGGTCACGCATGACAATATTAGGATCCGCCATATCAATTTTAGCACGCAACACCTTTTCTCCATCTTTGTATTTGCCTTCTTTCATTTCTGAAAGAGTCGTAAGTTTTCTACGTCAGCTGGTCACGGTAAGGACTATTTCGTACCAGGTGTGGTGAAATCGCTCTGAGTCGCACGGATTTCTTCTGGCGTTTGATCATCTACGTAGGCTTTACCTTTTTGATTAACACTATGCGTATATTCACATAATTCTACAAAAATAATCGGACGCATAATGCACATCGCCATGCCACTCAAAGCCTAACCATTTTACATCTTCTTCAATGGACTCTACATATTCCACATCTTCTTTCACTGGGTTTGTATCGTCAAAGCGCAAATTTGTAAGCCCTTGATAAGATTTACCAAGACCAAAGTTTAAACAAATGGATTTCGCATGACCAATATGTAAATACCCATTTGGCTCTGGTGGGAATCGTGGATGTACACGTTTTCCATAAGTATTTTCTTCATTGTCTGTAGTAATAATCGCTTCGTAATAAAATTAACTGTTTGAGGCGTTGTCTTCTGTACCTCATCATCGTCTCTTTCGGATTCCATGTGATTCTTCCTCTGCTATTGATTATACACACGTGCACGCATTGCACATTCTCTTTATTATACCACAGGAATCGCTATCTTTCATCGACTTATTGCGAATGGTCACATCCAATTCTAGTATATCCCTACCAATTATTCCTCAGTAGCTGTGTAATTGACACTTTCATTGACACATGTCAACAATGGTTTGCCCTGTACGCCAGCGATTAAATTATTCGCCGTGAGCATAGCCATTTCTTTGCGCGTCCGATGCAGAAAGATCCAATATGCGGTACTACTAAGCATTTACCAGTTTGTAACAACGGATGGTCTGGACCTATTGGTTCAGGGTCCACCACATCGAGGGCTGCATAGTCGATTTGCCCCGTTTCTAAGGCATGTACCAACGCATCAGTATCCACAATCTTACCACGTCCCACATTGACGAAGAGAGCCGTTTCTTTCATCATTTCAAAAGCTTCCGCATCGATTAAATGATGGGTTTCCTCTGTCAACGGCGCCATCACCAAGATGACATCACTAGTCGTCAATAATTTGCCCAGTGATACATAGGTCGTCATGAGCAAGCTATCATCATTACGGCGATTGCGATTGTGATATTGCATCAGTCATACCAAAGGCGCGAGCCCGTCTCGATACGGAAAACGCCAATTCTCCCATGCCAATAATCCCCAATGTCACATGGCTCAAATCTTTTCCTTTAATATTAGATGGACGCTCTAGCCATGTACCACTTTACAAATTGTGCATTCTCACAGATTCTACGACCAGCTACCATCAACGTGAAAAGCCAGCCCGCAGTGGTCTCCGTCAACATCTGGGGGTATTGCCATACGGGATATGGCGAGCCGTCAAAGCATCTACATCCACATTATCATAGCTCTAGAGGCTGGGACGATGACCTCAAATGCGGTGCCTGTGAAATCAAATCGTCATCATACTGTAAAAATGATCAATACTCCATAAGCCATGAGCCCTCACGGAGCCATCTCTTTTAATAACTCTTTAGGCATCTTTTCTTTTCTGTCCACTGGCGCACCGTTACATGTTCGCTTAAATAAGCAATTATGATCTTTTCGCACCAATCCTGGTACCACTACAACTGGTTTATCCATGGTACTCAATTCTCATCAATCACTCATGTTCAGGCAAGTCACTGCTTGCCATGCTATCGTATCACATAGGCAATGTAGCTCGCCATGCCTCCACAATCTCAGCACTAAAGAAAATAGTTCTTCTTGCTAAATTATATCACATCTAGTTTGGTAATACACAGAACTATTTCTCTATAGAACTGTGCTTTTCATTTTTTGTAGATACTTCAGTTTGCACTCTCAAACGTACCCGAGAGCTTCAACGCTTTCTATACGATGATATGCTATTCCACAAACGTGCCTAGAATAACATGTTTATCCTACCAATTGGATTTTCCCTCATTGAACATATCAAACACATGTGCAATTTGGCGTCTCAATTTTAATCGTTGTGAATCACTTAATACATATTCTACACCATTATGTGCGATGCGCCCATTTTTTATAATGCTACTCAAATCATATAGAATTTCTCTAGCCATGCTTGCATTGCCAGCTAATTCATCAATTGTTACATCATAATAATTGGCTAATCGCTTTAAGGTTTCCAGATCAGGCTCTCTACTATCCTGTTTCGTAATTCGACAGGGCAGCATTACTAATGCCGATATCTCGAGCCACGTCTAGCTGACTCCGCCCAATCCGTTTACGGGCATGTCTTAAATTTTCACCTAATGCCATTGTATCACCCCTTATACTACGTGATGCTATAGTATAAATAACCTACACATATTATAGCATGAGACATATAACATTTGGTTATAGATACATAGAGATTCACATCTCACGAATTGTGTATCTATCAACATTTTTCAGCATTTTTGAATCATATTACACGAATTGAATTGTTTAAACCCAACCGCACATGTGTATTTTTACTTATTTTTGATTATTAATGATTGTTTTTAATCATTTGTTATAAACTTTATCTATCTTTTTGAAATGATTTTTAACCAGATTATGTTCTGGACTCAGTCAACGCTCAACTTTTAAAGACAGATATAATCGTCTCAATGTTAGAATAAATGTATTCCATAATATGCGAAGTCAAACACATAGACAAGCCTGGATCAAAGTTAGCATCTAAAACTTTGATTGATACAGTCTAGGTATACAGTGCTATCCTGGTCTTCTATATAATATTTAAAGTTTTTGCAATACTATTTTCCCTATTCATAAAGGTTAAGATATCTTTGACGATTTTCTTTGGTTACCACACCTACCCAAGCACAAAGCGAATGGTCGCATATAATGTGTCATCCAACAAGACAAAGGTCGCAACATCACCAAAATCAGTTTGATATATGTACGATATACAATCGTATGGTCTTCATCTTCCATTTCGCGTTTTTCAAAACACTGATATCTTCCTTTACTAAAAACTCTTCAAATCGTCTTGATTTTTCGTTCATTCTATCACCTATAAAAAGGACATTGTATGTCACAATGTCCTCCTATATAGTTGTTTCGTCAATTAACCTTTTTTGGATTTTGTTGTCTTACGAGGTTTCTCTTCTTTTTTTACAGCTTTCTCTTTCGCAGGCGCTTCGCTGCTGCTTTCTTCACCAACGTTTCCAGCTGTTACTTCTAGACTCACTGCTTCCAAAAGCTTCCTACAATGCGAACTAATTCTGTTTGTGTATGTGGATACAATACTTCCCAAATCATGTACTCGATTAATTCTGAGGTTGAACTCATCTGCAATACCCAATACACTGATATCTAATGCAACTACTTCAAAACCGTCTGCAGGTGCAAGATAATGTTTAAAGCATTTGAACTCTCCGTTCAACTGATTGATTACATCTAATACAGTCAAGACGTTGCTCTGGGGTGAACACACACTGTCGCTACTTCTAATCGAATTAGTGCTATAAACACTATCATCTAAAAATAACATACAATGGAAAGAACACATCTTTTATACTCCACTCGTGCTTCGAACACAACAGCATTCGCTGGATCATTCTCAATCGTGCGCTGTAAAAAGATTTGCTAATCTCATCTTGCTCAATACGTTGTTGAAAATAATCTGCTTTTTATTCACGTCTAAACTCCATTTGTTATATATTTAAAAATTAAACTCATTACCACAATAATAACATAGTTGGCTACCTAATTTCAATCTCTATTATTGTGCATCCTCTACATAAATGCAACGATCATTTTCAAAACGCGCAATACGAACTAAAGAATGCACATCATAACCAGCTTTTTCTAGACGTTCACGACCTGGTTGGAAGGATTTTTCAATAACGATGGCAATCCCTCTACCGTATCTCCTGCTCCTTCTACTAATTCTCGCAAGACCCATAGCAGTCTCACCACTAGCAAGGAAATCATCAATGATCAACACTTTTTCTCCTGCTGGCAAGAATTTTTAGAAATCGTCATATCGTAGTTTTCTTTCTTTGTGTAGGAGTACACTACAGAATGATACACATCGTCTATCATCAAAATAGATTTTTCTTACGAGCAAATACCAATGGCACATCTAATTCAATGGCTACTTGCAAGCAATGGCAATACCAGATGCCCTGATTGTCACGCGATACGCTCAATTCCTTTACCTGCAAAATTGGCTGGCAATTTCTTTGCTGATTTGAACAAATAATTTTGGATCGATTTGATGATTTAAAAACCATCCACTTTTCAATACTCGATTGTTAAGAACATCCCTCTGCATCAATTCGTTGTTTTTAGTAATTCCACAATGCTCCTCCTTATGTGTTCTATGTTGTAAAATATCTATAAATTGTGTGACTCCTCAGTTAACGCATCCATCCTAGAGCGAACGAGAACAATCCTCCGTTCTGGAATCTGCAAGTTAGTCGGTATTTCTACCATGATCCTTCTTTAATTTTATCACGTGCTACCATTTCTGGCACTAGGGAAATTCCTAAATTAATTTCCACTAAATCCATCAGCACTGCTAGGCTCCCTAATTCAAAGGCCGGTGCAGTACATCTGCGGAACGTGACCGCATCGAAAAGTTTCGACTGCCGGCGCCTGCTGTTAATAACAACAATGGTTCTGCTATGATATCATCAATAGTCCACACCCTTTATTGCTATCCTTATACTTTGAACCACCTCACAAAGATATCCCCTAAACGGAGCTAGATCAATAATTTCCAAATGATTGTGTTCATACAATCCTTCATAGGCATTGACCACTGCCAATCGGTAGCTTCCCCAGACTCAATCATACTGACGCATTCTTGAGAAGGGCGATCGTAAATCCGTAAACTAATATCTAACTCTTTGTCTTGCCAAGTTTTAAAGTAAGGCAACAAAAAGTGTTTACTCAATGTATCTGTAGTCGCTAAGTGTAAACTTTTATATTCACGGGACAAGCGTTCTTGCACCTATGAATGCCATTGTTCAACTACAGAAAATGCTTCCACCGACGTTTCAAACAACTCGCGCCCATATTTTGTAAAAGATACAGATTTTGTGGTTCTTTCAAAGAGGGGAATCCCTAAATCTTTTTCCAACTGCTTAATGCTTTGACTAATCGCCGATTGGGATACGCCATTCGCCCTATGGCGACTTTAGAAAAAGATAAATGTAAACCTACGCTCACAAAGGAGCGCAATAATTCTGTAGATACAGACATAGTTACCTCAATTTCTATTCCATCATTTTATCTTAACTATTATAGATACTTATAAGTTTACCTATATTTATAACTATTGTCAAAACGGTGAATAGATATTTTTTCTATCTATTTCTTATGATTCCTATAAAAATAGTTGCTTTATAGCTTATAAACTAGTAATATATATTTGATAAGAAAAATCTGAGTATAACAACTCCCCGTATGTATGAAAGGAATTTAACTATGCATTGTGCACAAAAATTGACTGATCATATTTATTGGATTGGTAGCAATGACTGGAGTACGGAACGATTTGAAAATCTATTCCCAATTCCACATGGGGTAAGCTACAACTCCTACTTTATTGATGACGAAAAAACTTGTATCGTTGACTCTGTAGATGACAGCATCCGCCAAGAGTTCTTCGATAATGTGGAACACTTTATTAAAATGGTCGTGAATTAGATTACTTAATCGTAAAACCATATGGAACCCGACCACTGCGCTACATTAGTAGAATTATTAGACCGCTATCCAAATGTAAAAATGGTGGGCAACAAAACGACATTCCGTTTCTTTTGAACAATTCACTACCGTCCTGCACCTAACAATTACTACGAAGTAAAAGAAGGCGACACCATCGACCTTGGACATCACAAATTACATAGTTATACAATGCCAATGGTTCACTGGCCAGAAGTAACTTGCACATACGAATCTACCACAGGTACATTGTTCTCTGCTGATGCATCTCGGTACATTTGGTACTATCAACGGCAACATCTTTGCTGATCAATTGGATTTCGACCATCTATACGAAGATGAAGCTCGCCGTTATTACACAAAACATCGTGGGTAAACACGGTGCGCAAGTACAAAATGCAATGAAAAGCTTTTCTTTAAACATCAATCGCATTGCTCCTCTTCATGGTCCAATTTGGAGAACTCCTGAAAGCATCTCTTACATTGTGAACAAATACATGCATTGGAGCACATACAACGCTAGAGAAAAAAAGGTGTTGTTATCGCCTTCGGTTCCATGTATGGCAATACTGCTGGACATGGCTCAACAATTGGCTAAATTGTTATCCTTACGCGGTATAACAGACATTCGCATTCACGACGTGTCCAAGACTAACCCTTCCTACATCATCGCTGATGCATGGAAATATAGCCACTTAGTGTGTATGGCACCAACTTACAATTTAGGGCTTATACTTGACTATGGAAAGCTTCTTGCATGAATTATAAGCCCTTGAATTTCAATAACCACAAAGTGTCCATCGTGGGTAACCACTCTTGGGCATCTGGCGCTATGAAACGCATGGTTGAGTACTTTACAGATAAATCTAATAACATGGAAATCGTAGGTACTCCACCTGATATTAAAGGTTCTTTTACAACCCTGCACAATTGCCAGCATTCGAAGAATTGGCAGATGCCATCGTAGCATCCATAGAAGCAACAGAAATTAAAAACTTAATCTAATCGACAGCGACTCTACTATGTAGAGTCGTTTTTCTACTAAATGAGCTGTCATGTCGTGGACTTCCCTAACCTGACAGCTCATTTATATTTATATATACAAACTATGACTGTCGCCGTTGACAACCGATACCCCTATCGATGATCACGTGCATCATCATTTTAGCGCCTTTTGGAGCTTCCAATATCATGGACCACACCATGCCATGTCTAGCGAGAGCGCAAGGATTCTTTCTTGAGAACCCATGCTGACTTGTACTACATCTCGTACCTCTTCCTTATGTTGAACCTTTCTTGGCTCCTCTGCTGCCTTCATAAGTCGTGACGATGTACCGCTGTAACTGATTCCCTCATAGGTATCTGTATAGGTTGGTACCTCATAAGGTTCTACATCCACCGGGTTTCGTAGGCACCTCTCAGGCTTCCAAGGCATTTCTCGTATCTCGGCGAGTTGCTAATTTCTCAGGTTCTTTCTGAGTCCCGCGAAAGTGTAATCCCATAGTACTCTTCCATTTCCTCCCAAGTCATATCTTTACTGGGAACTGGTTTTCCTTGTTCTTCCGCAGTAGGCTTCCCTTTTTAAAAATGAAAGATCCCAAGATAATCAGAATGAGTGTCCCTTTAATTCCATAGTCGGATACCTCCTTGTACCTTATTCATGACCGCCTTTACCATCAATCGGTAGTCGCATAGTCACCTTCAGAAATACTTTTCACGCATTTTTGTATCAGCCATAATGTTATTCACAGAATAGTAGTCCATCACGCCTAAATTACCTTCACGCAATGCTTTGGGACAAGGCTTTTGGCACTTCTGCTTGGGCTTCCACCACTTTTGCTTGCATTTCTTGCGTATGCGCACGCATTTCTTGCTCTTGTGCCACCGCCATAGCACGTCGTTTTTCGGCTTGGGCTTGAGCGATTTTTATCCGCTTCTGCTTGGTCTGTCATCACTGTACTTTTCAATATTACGTCCTACATCCACATCGGCAATATCGATGGATAAGATTTCAAAAGCGGTACCCGCATCTAAACCTTTGTTCAACACTGTACGAGAGATGCGATCTGGATTTTCCAATACATCTGTATGCTCTTCAGAGGAACCTACCGTCGTAACAATACCTTCCCAACACGGGCGATGATTGTCGCTTCCCCAGCACCACCTACTAAACGATCAATATTAGCCGCACTGTCACGCGAGCACGTACTTTCAACTCAATACCATTTTTCGCTACCGCAGAAATAATTGGTGTTTCAATCACTTTAGGGTTAACGGACATTTGTACCGCTTCCAACACATCACGACCTGCCAAATCGATGGTCGCTGAACGCTCAAAAGTCAATTCCATTGTCGCCCGTTCCGTCAGCAATCAATGCATCTACTCACGGTCTACGTCACCACCTGCTAAATAATGGGCCTCTAATTGGTCTACCGTCACATCTAAGCCTGCTTTATTGGCTTTCACCAAAGGGAGCACAATTTGAGACGGAGATACACGGCGTAAACGCATACCAATAAGGGTCATAATGCTGACATTAACACCCGTCGCTAAGGCAGATACCCAAAAGTCCCTAATGGGACAAAATGTAAAAATAGAGAAATACCGATGATGAGAATAATGGGAAAAATAATAAATCCCACAGTTCCAATAATTGTTTCCATAGTGCCTCCTATCTTTCTGTAGCTCTCACTACAACTACGACCACCTGTAACAGATACAATAGTTACCTCTGTACCAGGTTCATAAAATTCGCCATCAGTGACCGCATCGAGGAAAGTATCTTCCACAATAATCGTTCCTGCTGGTCGTAATACCGTTTTTGTATGTCCTCTTTTACCTAACCAGCGATTAGGGTCCGGATGGCTGGCATAGCCCTTTTTCTTTAGTAGACTGTAAGCGCAAAGTTAATCACTACCTAATCGTGTCTTAGGGAACATCGCTACGATCCACCACAACAAGATCACGCCCTAGTACCGATAACACTGTTACTATCATCACTCGCCGAGAGTCCACGCCCATCCAGTCGTAGATGCCCCAGAGAAATAGTAATAGCCCTGTGAGACCAAAAATACCAAATCCTGGAACCATCAGTTCAATGAGGAGCAAAAATAATACCACCTAGAATCAGTCCTATCATAATCTCTCCTTTCTTGGTAATTACCTATCTATTTGTATTATATCACACTCTGTATGTAGATTCGATGAAATCCGACTCTACTCCAAGCCACTCTAGTATGCAAAAAAGAGACTCTCCAAAGAGAGCCTCTTAGTTGTTTAGTAATTAAACGTCTTCGCGGTAAGGAGCTTGACCGATTTCGTAGAAATCGTTTCCTTCGCTATCGATAACAACGATTGCAGGAAATCTTCTACAGTCAATTCTGCCAATGCTTCTGGACCTAAGTCATCATACGCGATAACATCATATTTTTTGATGGATTTAGCAATTAACGCTGCTGCACCACCAACGGCTGCAAAGTAAGTTACGCCGTTTTTCTTCATGGATTCAATAACTTCTGGTTTACGGGAACCTTTACCGATCATGCCTTTGATACCTTGATCAAGCATTGTTGGTGTGTAAGCGTCCATACGGCCAGATGTTGTAGGACCAGCGGATCCGATTGGGTCTCCTGGTTTAGCTGGGCTTGGTCCTAAGTAGTAAACGATTTTGTCATGCCAATCGATTGGCAATTCTTCGCCACGTGCTAATGCTTCAGTCATTACTTTATGAGCGCAGGTCACGAGCACTATAGATTTTGCAGAAATAAGAACCATATCACCAGCTTTTAATTTACGGGATTGTTCTTCAGTTAAAGGTGTTTGAATACGAATTTGTTCTGCCATGGTTATTCCTCTCAAACTTCACCGTGAGCATGATGTACTAGCGTGACAGCAGATAGTAACTGCTAGCAGGAAGACCAGCGATATGTGTTGTCGCCCACTGATATTAACGGAAACTGCTGTTGTTGTACCACCTAATTGAGGTCCGATACCAGTTTTGTTAACCATTGCATTGATTTCTTCTTCCAATTTTTGCATATTCAGGATGTGCATTGCGTACTTCTACAGAGCGAAGAAGGGCTTTTTGGAAAAGGAATGTCTGATAGTCCATAGTACCACCGATACCAATACCTAGTACCATTGGAGGCATAGGGTTAGTCAGCTTTTTAACGATTTCAAGAACTGCTTTTTAACGCCTTCAACGCCATCTAGCAGGAACTAGCATTTTTAACGCCAGATTTGTTTTTCAGAACCAAAGCCTTTTAATTCAACATTAATGTCAACTTTGTCGCCTGGAACGATTTTTGTGTAGATAACTGCTGGCGTATTGTTTTTGGTGTTTACACGGTTAAACAATGGCTCAGCAACTACGGATTTACGAAGGTATCCATCAACGTAGCCTTTTGCTACACCAGCTTGAATAGCTTCTTCAAGATCGCCACCTTCAAAGTGTACGTCTTGACCAACTTCTAGGAATACGATTGTAAGACCAGTATCTTGGCAGATTGGACGATCTTCAGCATCAGCGATTTTCCGCATTTTTAATGATTTGATCCAATACACCTTTACCTACTGGAGATTTCTCACACTCATAGCCTTTTTCAATGCATTATACATATCTTTTGGAAGATGATATGTCGCATTCATACATAATTCTGCTACCTTTTTCTGTTACTTTCTCAACGTGAGATGTTATGCAAAAGTAATCCCTCCTCAACTTAAAACAGAGACCTTTCTCTTGTGTATTATTGTATCACCATTACCTTACTTTTTCAATTCCCTAAGAATAGGTTCTATAACTGTTTATTATGATAGTATTAATTATCATTTTTTGCAAATAGAGTAATTTATGCATTTCTATATAGTTAATTTCAAAAAATCAGTTCCTACTCCATTAGACATATATCCACCCTTTACAAAACCCTATATCTATCCCTTATATTTAAACTTTTCTATTAGCAAACTAAGTCTATTCCTAGTATTTCACTCCCATTTTTATATTTTTAAAATGAAAAACTCTCTCATTAAACAGTAATGAGAGAGTTTTGTTAGCTTCATTTTCCTGTGTTTTTATCACAAATAGGGTCAATTATGATTTATTGATATACCCATATCCATCTGTTTATATAAATATAGCCGTATAATTCCGCTGTTTTAGTCTATTTTAGTAATTGGGCGGCTTCGATCCATTCTTGCAACTCTTCTTCACCGCTGATGATATCTTCATCGTAGGCGCCTGCTAATTCTGGATAGCGACACACTTCGATGGTATAGAGGATGGCTTCATCTCGCCCATTACGAAACGTGCCAATCCATACACCCCTGATAGTAGATTCATACCACTCTACAGGTTGATCTGTATCTTTCAAATGGATGGTCACATCACCACGACCCAATGTTTCCAATACTTCTACTTGCTCTTCCATGGTAAGCCCCTGTATTTTCCACATAAATTGTATAGGTTTCCCCTGTTTGACGCAAGTGCTGCATAGCATTTTTCAATTCTTGAAAGACAGCTTGCACTCGTCCAAATTCATTTTGCATATCGTCTCCTTCTATATGCTAGCCACGCTAACTCTATATTATGTCAAAGAGTCTTCAACGGGAGTCACTATGACATCCCACGATTGTAAAACAGCTAATACCCGCTCTTTCACTTCTTCTACCACTGCTTGTGTACTTTCACTCAAGTCGAGCCCTAGTTCTAAACTTTCAGGTTCAACACCGATAACAACCGCATCCTCTAGGGGATCTTCTTGTAAAGCCCGAATGCGCAGAATATCTTGCATACCCACTTCGTGCACAGAGATAGCGTCTGTAAAATAATTGTTCATTTCCTCATGAGGAAATTCGTAGATTGTCCCTGGCGAATCGCCACCATTGATGGCATCCACTAACAATAGCCTTGTCATCCCCCGCATATAGCTGAGCAATTCCATGCCCATGGTTCCCCCATCAATACTGGTAATAGGAGGATTAAATACATAATCCTCCTGTAATTGGTTCACCACATGGACACCGAATCCTTCATCAGTGAGTAAGATATTTCCTACCCCTAATAGTACGATGGGATTACTTTTTAGTTGGTCCATATAAGTCCTCTATATCCTCTGGATCAGTAGGGTAAAATTTCATACCTGAAACCATACTGGACACTTCTCCAGATTCTTCCATAACATCCTCGCGGAATGCCAAATATACGTGCATAATTGTAAATAACAAGAATCCCCATGCAATATAATGGTGAATCATATGCACTTGATATTCTGTAAACAATAAATTCACTGGGTTAAAGATCTGTGCTATCCACGTATTAGGATACACTTGTGCAAACATAGCTAAGCCTGTGCAAATTTCTAAAAATAACATTACATAAACGCCCACATAGCTTGTACGGAGCCAAGGAGTTACGTAAAAAGCGGTGTTCCCGTTGTTGCGGTAACATCATATAATGCTTCATTGTATCCCAAATACCCACCCAATACACTTTTTTATGAAATCGCGGGAACAAACGATCTCCGCGATAACGAATGCCTCCATAAATACGGAACACTAAAGAGGCAATCAAGATGAAGGCTGCAATAAAATGAATCTTACGAATCATTTCCATAGAGAACCATCCGCCTATGGCGATAGTTGGTTCTACACTACCCGGTGTAGCTGGAACCAGGGATTGCCCAATGTATAAGCCTGTCCAGAATAGAGCTGTTACACAAAGCACCATGGTCCAATGGAAAATACGGAGCCACAAGCTAAATACACGATACGGTTTTTTATTTAACGGTAACATAGATTAGCCTCCTCCCTATTTACATAGGGCATCTGTATTCACAGATACAATTTTTCACCTTTTTATTGTACAAATGCTTTGCACATGCCAAGCAAGGGTCAAAGGAATGGATACCTTTTTAAGATTTCCAAAGGTTTATCTGGTACTTTTACCTTTGTATCAATCATGTTAGATTCATAGGCACCATGCTCGCCAGCAATTGTTTTTGGACATGCATTCCATGATAGTTGGCACAATACATTGATAGTTATCAATGCGACCATCTTTGATGACACACCAATGACCTAGTACCACCACGAGGTGCATCTAACAAGCCAACACCTTTCGCCTCTTTCTGACCAAGAGTTAGGGTCAAACTTCCGTGTATCTGCTACCACGGTATCACCCGTTTTGATATTTTCCACCAAACGATTGTAGAAATGTTGACTCAAATTCGTCAGCTACTTGTGCATCTAGACCACGAGCCGCTGTCGACCTACTGTGAGACATCAACCACACATGCGCTGGTACGCCTAGCACTTTGGATACGGCATCAATTTGGTCTACCATCATTTTCTAGCCCAAGTTGGGTCTTTGATGACGCCTTGTTTTACTTTTTACATAAACAACGATGTATTTTGCTAATCGTACCACTTCGCAGGCTTTTACCTTTGAATGTAGGGATTTAATCCAAGAATATTTTCTCTTCATCCAAGAATTCCCATTTTTATTGGTACCTGTTTTTAGGTACCAGTGAAAGCTGGTTTCGTTCACACCTTCTATTGGATGCAAGGACGTTTCGCCATTTGGATATTCAAACCAAGAGTGATTGATTTCTTCTGACAAGAAGTCAGGGTTCATCAAATCTTCCCCTCTAAAGCTGTAAATGTTGCTTTTTCCCAACCAAGCTCAAAGTTTTCACTACTCCATTAGCACTGAACAAGAGACTTTTTAAAGAAATCTCCATCTTTTATACCTGTATATGCATCATCTGGATAGCCACCGTAAGCAAGGACACGTTTTTGGCTAAGCCCCCACCATCAACCATACCAGCTTTTTACATATAGATGACCAATCGCTAATAAGTCAGGCAAGTAGAAATAATTCACCAAATCTTTCGCCAAGGAAAATAGATTCATCCACACTTGCCAAACGAGCCGCATTCACAGGTGCATTCATATCATCCATAGAAATAGAACAAGGCATGCCACCTACGATGTAATGAGGATGTGGATTTTTACCACCAAAAATAACATGTGGCGTTACAATATCACGTTGACGATCCAAGATTGTCAAATAGTGAGAAACTGCCATCAAATGCACTTCTGGAGGCAATAATTGATAATCTGGATGATCCCACCATTGGGCAGAGAAAATACCTAATTGACCACTTTCTACAATTTTCTTTTACTTTCGTTTGATTGCTGCATAGTAGGTTGCATTTCCTTTAGGGAACTCTTTTGGATACGCAGACGTACTAGACGCTAATTCTGTTGGTTGTAATCCACTTACATTATAGGTATCTAACACATGCTGTTGCAATTCTGCTGTTTTTTTAGGGTCTGCTTTCAACGCCTCTACTGGGCTTACCCAGTCAAGAGCATGCAAGTGATAGAAATGCACAAGATGATCGTGTGTATCTAAACAACTATGCATAATATTTCGAATATAGTTTGCATTCTTAGGAATTTGAATCTCCAATGCATCCTCTACAGCACGAAGGGATGCCAACGCATGGGTAGATGTACAAACACCACAAATACGTTGTACAAAAAGCCCATACATCACGTGGATCACGATTTTTAGCTACTAATTCAATTCCACGCCAAGCCGTACCGCTAGATAAGGCATCTTCTACTTTACCTGTGGATTCATCCACACTAACTTCTACACGTAAGTGACCTTCAATACGGGTCACTGGATCAACTACAACTCGTTTCATTATTGGTCACTACCTTTCTGTTCCGCTTCTTTTTGTTTTGCTTCTTGTTCTGCTAAATATTTTTTCTCTTCTTGAATGGAATCATATTTATGTTTCGCCAATGTAATACCACCGTGAGCAATAACCGCTCCAAAAGCGCCAAATCCAGCAATCGTTCCTAATGTATCCACATCGGTGATCGTATTTGGTGTATGAATATGTGGTAATCGTTGGTAAAAAGTTGTCATTATCCCAGAACCCTTTTTCAGAGCAACCAATGCAACCATGTCCCGATTGAATTGGATAAGATAAACCATTCCACCAACGCAAGTTGCCACAAGAGTTATACGTTTCTGGTCCACGGCGACTCGACTTTATACAAGCACCAACCAGCTTTTGGATGCATCATCATCGAAATGTTCTACGAACAAACCGGAATCAAAGAAAGGTCGACGGTAACAAGTATCATGGATACGGTTACCATAGAATTGTTTTGGTCTTCCTTCTACATCTAGAGGTAGGGATTTCACCAAATAACGCATAATGCATGATGACCCCAGTCATCACCTCTGGAATCGGAGGACAACCAGGTACTTTAATGATTTTTACCTTTTACGATAGAAGAAACAGATACTGTATTCGGTTGGGTTCGGTTTCGCTTGAACACCACCCCAAGTCGCACAAGAGCCATATTCGATGACGAAAGCACTCTTCCAGCGCATTCTTTCAATACATCTACAAATGGACGTCCACCAACTTGGCAGTAGGATCCATTTTCATCCAATGGAACGCCACCTTCAACGGTACCAATACATACTTACCTTTTTACTTTCTAACAAGTGATGTAAATGATGTTCAAATGGTTCCCCTGTCAGCAGCTAAAGTATCATCATACTCTAAGGCAATCATATTCAAAAATCACATCAGATGCGAAAGGCGATGTAGAACGAATAAAGGATCTGTCACATCCTGTACACTCATGACCATGTAGCCAAATAACTGTAGGCAATTCCTTTGTTTCTGCAAATGCTACCACTTTATTGGTCAACGCTGATAGCAACCCCAAAATAGCCGTCAAGGCTACGCAGGATTTCATAAATGTACGTCGGCTTAATTTACGTTCTTGAAATAGGTTCCAAAGACTATTTAACTTATCTTTCACAAAAAAGCCCCTTTCTTGCAATAACTTTATAGCGTCTATATACAATCCTATAATAGGTATAGTATACCACGAAACACTTGTACTCTATAGAATATAAATCACTATTTTATAAAATAATTTTATACCCTAATTTATAGTTTTAATAACTTACGCACAGAGACCGCTTTTTATAGCCACCGATACGATCTTTTTGTTTTTCCTTTTTATAGCAAATGATGGTCGGTACCCCTTGCACATCTTCTTTTTAAGACAATCTCTTTCGATTCATCAATATCGATGGCAATCATCCGATGCTACCCCTTGCAATTCATCATGCAATACATCTAATTTCTTCTTTCATCAGCTTACATGGTTCACACCATTTCGGCAGTGAAACAAGCTAGCACAATTTCGTCATCCCTTTGACAATAGATTTAAAAATCTTCATGGGTTTTAATGGATTCTAATTTCATAACGATACCTCCTATAAAAACAAAACCGCTCCGAAGAGCGGTTTTGCGCAAGCAATCAATAAAGCCGAGTTCTGTCCTGCTTTCGCAGTGGCGATTATCTTTCTAGGCGCATAGTTGCCTCATACGCCTGCAAGACAACCCGAAAGGTAGGCGGGCAACCCTAACCCTTTCCTATTCGGCCTTGCTCCGGATGGGGTTTACTGAGCATACACGTTACCATGTACCTGGTGCGCTCTTACCGCGACCGTTCCACCCTTACCACCCGAAGGTGGCGGTTTACTTTTTCTTGTGGCACTATTCCCTATGAGTCACCCACGCCAGCCGTTAGCCGGCATCCCTGCCCCATGGAGCTCGGACTTTCCTCAAGTCATAGGGACCTGCAATCGCCTTTCATACTTACTGTTTTAGTCTCAGCATAGACCGCACCTACGGTCAATAGCTCTTCTTTTTATTATACCTCAAACGGCCTAGACTTCAAAGAAAAATCTCTTTGTGATTCACTTTCTATGACTTTCTACTTCTTTTTCTGTGAAAGTATCCTCTACAAATCGTTTTAATATACTTTGCTCATATATTCCGTGCCATAATGACCTGCATCCACCACAAGGATACTAAGCTCCTTCGCCATTTGCATGTCGTGGTACTTCACATCACCGGTAATATACAAGTCAGCTTTTTGTTTAGCTGCGGCTTTAATAAACTCTGCACCGCTTCCCGTGCATAAAGCAATTCGTCGCACTTGTTCTACCTTAACTCCACCCCAACGCAATTGGCTATGAGGAAACACAGTCTGTAGTAACTTTTGCCAAGGCTTGTAAAGATAGCGGTGATGCTAACTCTCCTATGCGTCCAATATGATGGGCTTCATAGACATTGTGCAAAAGGAACCACATCATAAGCGATTTCCTCATAGGGATGAGCCTTCTCCATTGCGGCCAGCACCGTTCCTAGTAATTTCTTAGGCACCACTGTTTCCAATCGTTCTTCTTGAACAGTTTCGATGGCACTCTCACATGACCAATGAAAAGGATTCGTCCCTTCCAGTGGCAAGAAACGTCCTTCACCGGTGACGGAAAAACTACAATGACTGTAGTTGCTAATATGCCTTCGCACCAGCATCACCCATAGCTTGACGTACTTGATCACTATGGGTAACTGGTACATAAACAGCTACTTTATACGCTTCCTCACGATCCGTTTCCACTAAACCACGGATTTCTGTTAAGCCTAACCGTTGCGCCACTTCATCATTGAGACCTTCTTCCGTGATATCTAAATTCGTGTGCGCACTATATACACTAATCCCATGTTGCAACAAGTCTCCTATCATTTTCTCCTTGCGTCGTTCCTAAGTCTATGGATTGTAATTTCTTAAAAATCATAGGATGATGGGACAGAATACAGTCTACCTCTTTTTCGATAGCCTCTGCTACTACCTCTGGCGTTACATCTAAGGTCGTCAACACGCGACGCACCTCGCTTGCCATATGCCCTCAATTGCAAGCCACAATTATCCCAGGATTCTTGCAAGTGTAGTGGCGCTTTATTTTCAATAGCTGTTGCTATGTCTTTCATCGTAACCATATGTACCTCCTGTGTCGTATACATCTACCAAATTTTTACAGTATAGCAAGAGGTATACTGATATATTTCAATCAAGCTTTAGTGTATACCTAACTTGCCTCTATATTGTATCTGACTTGTATCTAAGTAACACGCTATACTTCTGATACAAGTGTCTGCAACGCTTGTATTTCCTTCTCCATTCTGCGTATCTCTCCACTATCTGTAGAGACCTCACGCATATGAACTACAAACGGACTGCAATGTATCGATTCTGCGCTGTATATGATCTACCCAAACCTGTGGGCGTTGGGCTTTCAATAGAGCTCCATATTCCCAAAGAATGGAGTCCGCAGGTAATGTAGAATATACGGAATTGGCCCCTCGTTCTACTACCCATATATCGTAATATTGCTTGCCTTCTTGCAAACATTGTTCCTCCGTAATGCCATACCCTTGCTGGACTAGGAATTTTTTTAATTCCTCACGATGACTTTGGGGCTGTAACACATAGGGTCTGTAACCATTCAGGACCTACAGAGATAATATGTCGCATCAACTCTCCGCCCATACCACAAATAACGGCGCAATCTACTTCACCAGCAGCGGTGGAGTACTAGTCCATCCCCAATCGGCAGGTAATCTGTTGTTCTAACCCTCGTTCTTTCACAAATCCTTTTGCCGACTCTAAGGGACCACGATTGACATCGATGGCAAGTACCTGTTGTGCTATTTCTTTTGTCAATTAAAGCCACTGCTAAAAACCCGTGATCCGTCCCCACATCAGCTACCGTCTGACACGGCGGAATCATGGTGGCTACTTGTTCTAATCGTTTTGAAAGTGCCATTCTCTATCCTCACATTCTAATTACATCATCTATATCTATCGATGCTCATGCAATTTCTAAGTAAGAAATACATAAGCCTTACTCTTCTATTTATATCTTAAGATCTCCGTGTAATTCCGTAGTCAGAAATTACACAAAGCTTACTCTTTCATTATACTATGAACCCTTATAGATAATAAAAACCACTCTCACATTTGTGAGATGGTCTCTTATGGTGGGCCCACCTGGATTTGAACCAGGGACCGACCGGTTATGAGCCGGTTGCTCTACCCCTGAGCTATAGGCCCTCGTTTGGTGCGGATGATGGGACTTGAACCCATACGAGCGTACGCTCACCACCCCCTCAAGATGGCGTGTCTGCCATTCCACCACATCCGCATGGAATATGCACATGGTGCCTCAGGGCAGAATCGAACTGCCGACACACGGATTTTCAGTCCGTTGCTCTACCGACTGAGCTACCGAGGCAAGCTTTATATACTGAAAATAAGAATCTTCCTAAAAATAGGTAAAAAAAATGGCGACCCCGATCGGATTTGAACCGACGATCTTCGCCGTGACAGGGCGACATGTTAACCGCTACACCACGGTAATGTGTACTTAGTACTCATATAATATACCATAGGTATTACATCTTGGCAATACCTATGGACAATTTCTTATATGCCTAAAATGCATAACACTTCCATTAATAGCAACTAGGTTTTCTATCCCGAAATACATTGATCTTAGACCGGATATCTTTCACCACATCTAGGTCAATAGTAACACTTTGTATATCCGCTGTGTCACTGCATTCCAAAAGCACCTCGCCCCATGGATCGACTACCATAGAATGACCTGCCATCGGTAATTTACCAATGTGACCACAACCATTAACACTGCAAACATACATCTGATTTTCTATGGCTCGCGCTTGATTTAATATACGCCAATGCTCGCAATCGCAACGTAGGCCATTGAGCTGGCAAAAGAAAAGCTCCACTCCTTGCAAGGTCGCTTTACGAATGAGTTCAGGAAAGCGAATGTCATAACATGTGGCGCTAGAGCAAAGTATGCCGTCGATTGTAAACTGATGAGTCTTAGTGCCTCCCGTAAATATATATCTTCCTTAGCAGGGCTAAAGCCATGCATTTTATCATAGGTAGATAGCAAAACTCCTTCACTATCATAGACATACGTCCTGTTATAGATATAATCACCCTCTTTGATAGCTACAGAACCTCCAAAGATATGAACCTGTTCCGCTCTCGCTAGCTCACTCAGTAAGGATTGAGTTCGGCGCCCTTCCTCATCAGCTAAGGCATGTAAGTCTGGCCCCGTCATAAATCCTGTATTCCACGTTTCTGGCAAGACTACTACGTCCACACCTCGGCGTCGCCGACTCTATCTGTTTGGCTATGGTTGCAAAAATTAGTTTCCACTTGTCCAATCTCGGTGGCTACTTGCACAATCCCCAATGTTAACTCTTTCATCATTCCTCCTAGATATGCCAAGCCATATCATCTGTAAACTCATTCGGTTCTAACGGCAACGCATGGCGCCTTGGTACATAACTATCTGTATTAAACCGATCTACCTTAGGTCGACGATACACAATATGATCTGGCTCCGTTTCAAAGATGATTACATTCTTCGGCACATCCCGCTTAATGACAAGATTACAGCCGATCTTAGACCCTTTGCCTACCGTAATATCCCCTAACACTTTCGTCCCGGCTCCGATGAGTACATCATCTTCCACCGTAGGATGGCGCTTTACCTTGCGAGAATCCATACCACCTAATGTCACTCCGTGAAAGAGGGTCACATTATCGCCTATCAATGGCAGTTTCACCGATGACAACACCCATGCCGTGATCGATAAACAACCCCTTGCCAATCTGTGCACCTGGATGAATCTCTATGCCCGTCACGCGCCGTGCATGTAATGCCACACGCCGAGCTAAGGTAAACCAACCTTTCCCATATAAGCGATGTGCGAAAAAATGCCAAAACAAGGCTGTCATGTGTGGATATGTCCAGACCACCATAAACCAAGATGTAGTTGCTGGGTCAGATTGCAATACCCGTTGTATATTGTATCGAATGGACTTCCATAGCTCTCTCTATACTACCTCCCTATACAGAGACAGTATAGCCTACACCATGCTATCCTTTGTATTACCATCGATTAGGAATGAATCCAATCTACACTTTCAAATTGAATCATAGATAGATATTTTTCAATTCCATCTGGAGCGATGACAACAACATCGACATCTGGGAACTTGCGTCCATATTGACGAGCTACCACGATGAGTCGCCGCCGCAGAAATGCCAATACCAATGCCAGTTTCACGCATGAAATTGCCTATTTCTTCAATGGCATCTTCATCTGTGACTGTTTGCACTTCATCCATCAAGGAAGAGTCAAAGTTTTCTGGAATAAAACCAGCTCCAATACCTTGAATTTTATGAACCCCACCAGTACCACGAGAGATAACTGGAGACCCTTCTGGTTCTACAGCCACCGCTTTTAATGTACGGATGTTGTTCTTTCAAGGCTTTTGTAACACCCTGGAAAGTACCACCTGTACCAATGCCTGCTAGCAAATATGCCTACATTCGGTACATCTCGAAGAATTTCTTTCGCTGTTGTTTCATAATGGGCAGTTGGGTTTCGCTGGGTTTACGAATTGACCCAATGTTACCGCATTTGGATAGTTATCAAGAATTTCTTGCGCTTTACCAAGAGCCCCTTTCATACCCAATTCTTTTGGTGTCAAAATTAACTGTGCCCCATAAGCTTTGATTAACTCACGACGTTCTTTACTCATGCTTTCAGGCATAATAATGATCGTTTTAATAGACATCATAGCTCCTAGCATAGCCAAGGCAATCCCTGTATTACCGCTAGTCGCTTCTACGATGATTGTATCATTTTTAATCAAACCTTTTTCTTTTTGCATCTTGCAACATGCCAAGTACAGCACGATCTTTCACACTGCCACCAGCATTGTACTTCTCTAATTTTACATACACATTTGTGTCCGGAATTTGATAAATTGGCGTGTTACCAATTAAGTCAATTGCATTTTTACAACAGCCATAACGATTCTCCTCTACTTAGACTTAAAAAAAGTATAGCACTAATTAATCCCTATTTTAAAGATGGGATTTATTTTTGTCAACTTTATTTTCTCAAAATTATCTTTATTTTTGATTGAAAGCCACCATGTCCCATACGAATACAATCTTCTTTGGTAATTCGCACATCTGCCAACAACCTTGGTGTAATCACGTCGAAGGCACTAGGGCTACTAAATAAAACACCACCTGGCACTCCCATTATAGGCGTACCGTCTGCTAAATAGGCAATGCAAACCATGGATCCTGGTAATACTGGAAGCCCGTAAGTGACTAATTCACTAGCACATCGTGCAATCGCTCCTGGTGTCAAATCATCAGGGTCCACGCTCATCCCACCAGTACAGAAAATAATCTCTGCCCCTTGGGATTTTACCTGCTCAATAGCTGTTACAATTTTGTCCGTATCATCGGGCACTATCTCATGAGCTACTAATTCTACCCCAAATGGTGCTACTCGTTCTTGAATCACTGCTGTGAACGCATCTTGAATACGCCCTTCATAGACTTCGCTACCAGTGGTGACGATCCCCATCCGCTTCCGCACAAATGGATGTACTTCAATGATAGGTTTCTTATCGGCTCGTAAACGCTTTGCTTCTTCTAATTGCCACGCCTCTAGTAAAAAGTGGAATACAGCGCATCCCCCGCAACAGGTTCATCTTGTTTCACAGGGGTACCATGGAATTTCGTGACAATCGTTAATTCCCCAATGCCATTGATTGCATGAAGACCTTCCACATCCACGGTAAGCACTCCCATCATGATTCGCCAAGGCTTCAATCTTACCTTGTTGCATCCGGTGTCGGTCGCAAGGATGAATTGTCGCAAAATTCATATAATGCGACTGCCACTTGCTCTTCATGAATCAAATCATAGTCCGCTTCTTCCATCACATAAATATGTTCTTTTCCCAATTGCAATAGTAACGCTACATCTTCTTCACGAATGATATGCCCACGTTTGAAAGGAGTATCTTTCACCTCTCCAATGACGATGCGCACAATATCGTGACAAAGTACCTGACCAACCGCATCTTTCACATGTATTTCTTTCATATATACCTCAAAACCATAACCGTTTCCCCACGGTAAACGCTGCCCCGCAGAGCACAAATCCCAGAATAAGTTGACCTAGCGTATACCACAAGGTTTGCCATATTCCCTTTTCCAACAGCACATACCCATCAAATATGAACGTGGAAAATGTAGTCAATCCTCCTAAACAACCAGTAATACAGAGCAGTTTCACCCACGGCGGTATGCTAGGCTGCCCCTGAAAGTAGGCCATACCCAGTCCTATCAACATGGATCCAACCACATTGACTACTACGGTGCCCCATGGATAGAGGATTCCTTTATAGGCTATATATTGCGATATGCCAAATCGTAGGACGGCCCCCAAGGCGCCACCGATCGCTACGGCTATATAAACATTCATAGTTAAACTCCTTTTTCTTTTTATTATACACCACTCCAAGATGTTTATATACAACAATTGTAGAATTTTACCCTCGATTTATGTATAAGTTCTTATAGTTAAAAAACTATACTTGCTAGATATATATCATTTTTCCAATAAAGCTATACTTGTACTATATATATCAGCTTCTTCTAATATAAGATACGATGTATAGAATAAAAATCTATATATCCCAAGAGCCTAATTTTTTTTCCTCTTCATGTAATACAGTATGAGGATATATATCTATTTGATTGCAAAAATATTGGCGACTACTCGTATACAAGTATACTCTACATGTATTTTTAAAAACCCGTATGATAGAGACAAAAAGGAACTGCCTAGTTCTAAGCAATTCCTTTTTCCCTATGGGATTAGTTCCCAGCATGTTTTATAAGGTCTTGCCCTGCAATACCAGGGCGAGTCATTTCCCTTAGGAGATAGGATATAATCCATTTCTTCCTTCGTCAATAATCCTTGTTCTAAAAATAATTTCTTTTACACTACGATCTGTTTCTAGCGCTTCTTTCGCAAGTGCCGATGCATTTTCATAGCCGATATGTGGCAACAAGGTTGTCAGCGATACCTACAGAACGTTCCAACCAGTATTCACATTGTTCTTTGTCTACTTCAAGGTCAATCAACAATTTATCAACGAATGTATTTACCGCATTTTTCAAGTAGCACATGGAGTTGAATAAGTTATAAGCAATCACTGGTTCCATAACATTCAACTCAAATTGACCATTTTCTACACCAAGGGATATGGTCAAATCATTTCCGATTACTTGGTAACAAGTTTGGTTCAACACTTCTGCAATAACAGGGTTTACCTTACCTGGCATGATGGAAGAACCCGGTTGACGTGGAGGCAATTTCAATTCCCCAATACCACAACGAGGACCCGACGCCATCAAGCGGAAGTCATTACTCATTTTAATCAACACAAGGGCTGTTACTTTCAATCCCTGAAGAAATATCAGTAAATACATCTGTATTATTCGTCGCATCGATTAAGTTATCCGCTGTGATGAACGGTTCCCCTACGACGCGAGACAATTCATCTACAACAGCTTTGATGTAGGTTGGTTCCGCATTCAAACCAGTCCCTACCGCAGTAGCACCCATATTCACAGTATGCGCTTCTAACATAGCCGATTTAATACGGCGAATACTACGCAGCACACCAGATGCATAGGCACCCATTTCTTTAGCCCAATGTAATCGGCACCGCATCTTGTAAATGGGTACGGCCCATTTTTAAAATAGATTTATATTCATCTGCTTTTTTATCTAATTCCTCAGCTAAACGGCGAAGAGCTGCCAATAAAGGTTTACTTTTTCATAATAGCGCAAACCTTAATAGCCGTCGGGAATGTATCATTTGTAGATTGTGCCATATTCACATGGTTATTCGGGGATACAATGTCATATTGACCTTTTTCATATCCTAAAATTTCCAATGCACGGTTCGCCAATACTTCGTTCATATTCATATTGAAAGAAGTACCTGCTCCGCCTTGGATAGGGTCCACCGGGAATTGATCGTTGAAGTTACCACGCACTACTTCGTCGGCAGAGACGGCTAATCGCTTGACCAATTTTTCATCCAATCGACCAGTACTCATATTTGCTAAAAGCACAGGCTTTCTTTACCATCGCCATGGCTTTCACAAAATCTAAATCAATTTGCTTACCAGTAATAAAAAGTTTTTCAATACCACGCAATGTTTGTACACCATAGTACAATTCATCCGCTAATTCTAATTCACCTAGAAAATCATGTTCTTTTCTCATAGTATACCTCATTTCATAGAACATTCGATGTATATGCCTCTACTGAATAACCTAACATCATATACTTGTATTATATCATGCATTTTTGTATACATAATAGAGGAAATACAAAAAAGCCTAGCAGCTACGATCGCTACTAGGCTTATATTTGTATTTGATTATTCTGCTGTGAATGGCAACAACGCGATAGCACGAGCACGTTTAATTGCAAGTGTTAATTTACGTTGATGTTTAGCACAAACACCAGAAATACGACGTGGAAGAATTTTGCCACGTTCAGTCGTAAAACGACGAAGTTTAGCAATATCTTTATAGTCGATTTGATCAGCATGGTCTACACAGAAGTTACATACTTTTCTTCTTGGTTTTCTGCCTCTATCTCTTCTCATTGAGAAACCTCCTTTGATATAGTTGTGGAGTTCTTAGCTTATTTCGTTACAATATATAGATTAGCCTTTAAAATCATCATAAGCACTAGCTGCATCAGTAAATGGGTATTCAGGCTCTGATTCCATCTTTGTATCCAATGCTTGGCCTACAAAATTTGCAACGACTTCAGTCACATAGCGTTTTGTGCCATCTTGTGCTTCATAAGAACGTGTAGAAATACGACCTTCTACAAAGCAACGGCTACCTTTACGCAAGTTTCCTGCAGCTTTTCCTAATTTGCCCTCAGTTACACAGTTAACAAACGCAGTTTGTTCTTGAGTCTCGCCATTTTTGATCCACATAGGTATTGGATGCAGCTACAGTAAATGTAGTAACAGCACGACCGGTTTTTTGTATAGCGCACTTCAGGTCACGAGCTAAATTTCCTAAAAGTTGTACAGAATTCATATTCTTAACCTCCTCAGGCGATTATTCTTCGTGTTTTACAATCAGGTGTCTAAGAACGTTATCGTCGATTTTTAAGAACGCGGGTCGATTTCTTTGATTTCGCCAGGAGCCGCTTCAAAGTTAATCAATACGTATACGCCATCAGTATGTTTATTTTACTGCATACGCTAAACGGCGTTTACCCCCAAACGTCATCTTTCTCAACTGGTACCGCCAACACGAGCAATTAAAGCCTCAATTTTGTCAAATGTAGCTTTGTTTGTCTCTTCATCTGCCGGTTTCACAATCACCATGACTTCGTATTTGTTCATACAAAATCACCTCCTCTTTTCGACTAACGCCCCATCTTACATAGGGGTAGGAAGATGCTTACCATCAATAAGCTTTTCTTATTTTTGCCACCATTCTCACGAGAATTGCAAGGAAAATATATATTATACCGGCTAAGTTTCCTTTAACCGCGCCTATTATGAGAGTATACCAATTTATTATTACACTACTAGATTATGCTTGTTTTGCTAATTTAGCGTAACTTTCTGCTTCTACTTCTTCTTGTGTACGATAGTCTTGTGGTAACGAGGATAAACGAATCCAGCTACGAACTGCTTCTACTAATACAACAAGAATCATGATGAACATAGCAACGGAGAAGGCTACTAAGATCCATTTTCCTGCTGGTACATAGTTATAGAATACGTTTTCATAGTCTGCCGCAATCGCTACGATAGCCATCAAGATAGTAGGCACGCCAGTTACCCAAGCATAGCGTTTTTGCCGAGTCGCATAATGATCGTTGTACTTACAGCCAATGTCATAGTACCTAATAATTGGTTAGATACACCGAATAATAGCCAAATTGTACCGATGTTACCTTGCAACACAAGATATCCCCACATGATACAAATCAATGCAGCACAACCATATACACCAGGAGCCCAATGTTGGTCATTGAATTTAGGCCAGTATAGACCTAATAATTCTTGTAATAGGTAACGACCTACACGAGTACCCGCATCAATCAATGTCATGATGAATAAAGCTTCAAACATGATACAGAAATGATACCAGTAACCCAATAAATGATCCATATTAGGAAGGCGAGAGAAGATATGAGCCATACCTACCGCCAAGGATACAGCGCCACCAGGACGATGCATTAAATCTTCCCCTACTAAGGCAGATAACGCTGGCAATTCATGAACTTGAAAGCCTAATGCTCTGAAAGATTCTGCTGTAGAGTTGATGGCAAAGTAATCATCTGGATGCAACGCTGTAGCCGCAATCATAGCCATCATGGAAATGAAAGATTCTGTTAACATACCGCCGTAACCAATCGGTAACACTTCTCTTTCATTGGTCAACATTTTAGGTGTTGTACCGGTAGCGATAACCGTATGGAAACCAGATAAGGCACCGCAGGCAATAGTAATGAAGATATATGGGAATACGGAGCCTTTCAAGACAGGACCACCACTTCAAATATATTCAGTAACCGCTGGCATTTGGATTTCTGGCATAACGATAAGAATGCCCAATGCCAATGCGCCGATAGTACCAATTTTTAAGTACGTGGATAGATAATCACGAGGCGCTAATAACAACCATACTGGCAATGTCACGTAAAGAAACCATAGACAGCCAAACTATAATTTCGATGGTTTTTAAATCATAAATGAACCAAGATGCATATTCGCTAGCCGCTACATTTGGGACTCATAGATGATTGCTGCAAAGATAAGGGCTACCCCAATAATTGTAGCTTCTTGAATTTTTCCAGGACGCAACCATTGTAAATAAATACCGATAAAAATAGCAATAGGAATCGTTGCAAATACTGAGAAAAAATGCCCAAGCTGAATTATGAAGTGCATTGGCTACAACCACTGCCATACCTGCTAATGTAATCACAAGTAGGAACAAGGTCGCTAACATAGCCCCTAAACCAGCAATTTTTGCATAATCCTTCACGCGTAATATCCGCAATGGATTTACCATCGTAACGGATGGACGCAAAATAGAATAACCATATCATGGACTGCACCGGCAAATACGGAACCGATCAAAATCCATAGAGTACCTGGTAAGTACCTGAACTGCGCCGCAATAACGGGACCTACTAAAGGACCTGCCCCTGCAATCGCCGCAGTGATGACCGAATGTAACCCATTTGTTAGTAGGCACATAATCGTGTCCATCATTGTGAACCATAGCTGGCGTTAAGCGACATTTGTCTAATGTCAACACTTTCGCCGCTATAAATGCCCCTGTAAAAACGATATCCCAACATAAGGATACAGGCTGAGGCAATAACTCAAAATAAATACCATTCATGACCATACATACACCCCTAAATGTCTTACCATACCACAGCAAAAACTATGGCTAGGCTCATGATCTCATGCAAAAAAGTAAATTGGTATTTCTGATTTAATTATAGTTACAAATATCATCCATGTCAATTTACTATTTCTCAATAATGGTACCCATTTAGTGTTAAAAACTCCGTATTTACAATACATTCTAGGTTTATGAAGTTTCTCATTCTCAATATAACAAGATTTCATGCCCTTTTCAGAATGCACAAAATACCTTACATTGTATGCTCAGAACGGCTTTCCAAGTAAGTTTTATAGTCATTTACAACGTTGATAAATGATTCACGTCCCATAGCTACATTGAGAGCATTTCTCCATCTTGCCGCCTCCGGCAATCCTTTGATATAAAAAGCTAGCATGCGTACGAATCTCACGAGTCGCCAAATCTACGCCTTTATAGTGGCACAATAAATCATAATGACGAAGGAGCATAGCAATACGCTCCGAGCCTGTTGATTCTGATTATACCGACCTGTTTCTAAATACTCTTTAATTTGATGGAACAACCACGGGTTCCCCTGCGCCGCCCTACCAAGATCGCATCACAGCCAGTGTATTCCAACATCGCTTTCGCACTTTCTTGGAGAGTTTACATCACCATTGCCGATGACGGGAATCTGCAAAACAGACTTTACCTCTTTAATATACTCCCAATCTACTTTGCCACTCATACACATCTGTTCACGAGTACGACCGTGCACCGCTACGGCTCGCCACACCTACGGACTCCATACGCTGTGCCATATCTATCACATTGATGGATGTATCATCCCAACCCTAAGCGCAATTTAACGGTCACTGGAATCTGTACCGCCTGCACCGCCGCTCTGCCACTTTCATGAGCTAAATCCGGCGTTTACATCAACGCCGACCCATCACCGGATGAGACTACTTTTTCACGGGGCAACCCATGTTGATATCCACAATCGGAGCACCTGCAGATTCCACCACCTTCGCACCAATGGCAATGGCTTCTGGATCGGATCCGAAAATTTGCATGGATACCGGCTGTTCTACGTCTTCCATATAGAGTAATTCTTTTGTATGTTCATTGTTATATTTGATTCCCATGGCACTGACCATTTCCGTGCAGACAAAGGACGCACCATCTCTATGGCCAATAAGCGATAGGACACATCGCTAAATCCCGCCATGGGCGCTAACCCAATACTTACCAGGAATAGTGACATGTCCTATGTGCCAGGATTGATTATTGATTTCTTTCATAAATAAGTCGTAATCCTTCTAATGTCATCATTGGATCAATGTGGTCAATTACATCTGTCTCCGCATTAATGAGTGGCGCTAACCCACCGGTTGCCACCACCTTTGTGCCTTCTGGCATCTCTTTTTTCATGCGTGCTACAATGCCTTCCACTTGTCCCTACATACCCGAATAGTACACCTGCCTGCATGGCACCTACTGTATTTCTGCCAATCACAGGTACCTGGGTTTTTAATTTCAATACGAGGCAACTTTAGCGGTGCGACCAAATAGAGCTTCTGCAGAAATGCCAATGCCCGGAGAAATAGCGCCTCCTAGATAGATACCACCATCTAACACAGCAGAATAGGTCGTAGCCGTACCGAAATCGATAATGATCAAATTGCCACCATATTTATCATAGGCTGCCACTGCATCGACAATTAAATCGGCGCCTAGCTCACGAGGGTTTTCATATTTAATAGATATACCCGTTTTAATACCAGGTCCTACAAATAATGGTTTCTTGTGAAAGTATCGTAAACATACCCTGTTCCAACGTAGGATTTAGGGGTGGCACAACCGACGAAAATGATGACTGCTTCTACATCTTCCCTTTGTTCACCTTGGATCATGCAAAAACAAGTTGCTAAGCAAAGATGCCATATTCATCTGTTGTTCTCCCACTGGTCTGTAGAAATGCGCCAATGTACCATAATTTCCTTTGTCTTTATACACGCCTAATACGATGTTCGTATTCCCTACGTCTACCATTCAATAACATCTTAATATCCTCCTCCACTGGAGCGTATCGATACATCTCCTGCAATGATCCGCTCCTCACGTCCATCCTCTAACTGCACAATGAGGTTTCCATCTCTATCTAAATCTTTCGCATACCCTATATATTCCTTGTCTGGCGCTTTCACGAGGACTCTTTATGCAAGGTAACGCTGTATTGTTTCCACTCTTCTAAGGTAGAATCAAAGCCTTCTGGCATACTTTTTCATATTGGTCTCTAAAGCTTTCAAAATGACAGCAGTCACTTTTTACGATCCACATCGATGCCCGCTATGGCAAAGGACATAACCTTATCCTTCAAATCCTCACTCACTTCTTCAATCGTGGTGTGCGTGTTAATACCAATGCCCAACACAATGTAGTTAATCTCTTCCATAGTGCCGTTCATTTCCGTCAAAATGCCCACCAATTTACGAGACCCCCACCAAGATATCGTTAGGTACTATTTAATGCCTGCGCTCTGAAAGTCCCAACTGATGGAAGGCTTCACCAGCGCCACCCCTGCCATGAGAGTACATTTGAGGCTTCCATAGGCAAAAATTTAGGGCGCAACACCAAACTAAACCAAAGACCTTTTCCATACGGTGAATACCAGCCTCTAGACAAACTACACTCGTCCTGATGATTGCTCCTCAGCGCATACCACGGTCCCTTCCGGCACACCGTCCATAGCCAATGCTTTGGCAATACTATTAGTTGACTCTAAACGCTCTTCATACACATAATAACGGCCAAAACTACGAGTTTGTAAGACCCTTCCATTTCTTCTGGGCTGATTAGATTTGGCTCTTCCAATAAACGATAGCCCTTCTTCGTAAATGATTCGATCACATACCCTCGCTTCCGTAGCACTTCTATATGCTTCCATATAGCAGTACGAGATACCTTACAGTACTCTGACATAGCTTGTCCTGATACAAATTGATTGCGGTTTTCTTTTTAAAAGTCTAATATTTCATCTCTCACGGCTTGTCGCCTCCTTACCTTTATCGAGGTTTACAATACGATTGTACAGAGGTACTAGATAAAATGCAAGTGTTTTCTACGCATTTCAACGCTCTATCTATGCTAATTTGATACATAGTATCGTAAACTCTATACATTCTATTCGGTAACAGTGACCATACCACGCTAAAAATACGGATTATAGGATGAAAAATACCTTCCGTAATGAATCCTAATCATACCTTATATCGCACAAAAGGTACCTTCCCCAAAAGGAAGATACCTTCGTCATACAACCTATTTATTCTTTTGGTGTATCAATTTTATCAGGCATTACAATGCCTGCCGCTCTAGAGGAGATTCCTCTTAGCTTGTTCCTTTTCTGGACTTGTCAATTTGCCATAGCGGTACAAGTTTTCACTTGTTCTCGCATCAATCGTTTCTTCTTCTAACAAAGCTTGCGCCATGTTATGCAAGAAGTCGATATTCTGTCAACGAGTTCATTACATCACCATAGGCTTCTGCCACGATGCGATGCATTTCATTGTCGATCAGCCACAGCTTCCCCGTAATTCCGCTCAGAACCTAAGCTTTTACCGAGGAATACTTGCTCTTGATGTTCACCGAACACCAATGGTCCCAACTCATCGCTCATACTCTAAACGAGTAATCATTTCACGAGCAATGTTCTGTTACCATTTGCAAGTCACCAGACGCACCACTACTGATTTCTTTCTAGAATAATCGCCTCTGCACAACGACCTCCCAATGCTACACGAATTTGCGCCAACAATTAGGGGAACGAGTCATATAGTTTTTTTCTCTTCTTGCGGTAACATCATAGTGTAACCACCAGCACTACCACGAGGAATGATTGTCACTTTATGAACAGGGTCAGCGTTCAGCCATAGATGCGCCACAATAGCATGACCAGATTCATGGTATGCTGTCAATTCACGTTCTTTTTGGACTTACCACATGACTTCTGCGCCTGGACCATAACTTACCTTTTCACTAGCCTCTTCTAAATCGTGCATGGAAATAGATTTGCGGTCTTGGCGAGTCGCTATAATACCGCTTCATTTAATAAGTTGCTCAAATCAGCCCCAGTAAAACCAGGTACTCGCAATCGTTTTTAAATCTACATCAGGATCAAGCGGTTTATTGCGCGCATGAACTTGTAAAATCGCTTCACGACCACGAAGGTCTGGACGACCTACCGTAACTTGACGGTCAAAACGACCAGGACGCAATAAAGCTGGGTCCAAAATATCTCGGGGCGGTTAGTCGCTCGCAATCGTAATGATACCTTCATTGGCACCAAAGCCATCCATCTCTACCAATAATTGGTTCAATGTTTGTTCCTGTTCATCATGACTGCCACCTATGCCTGCGCCACGTTGACGACCTACCGCATCAATTCCCTCATCGATGAAGATGATACATGGTGCATTTTTCTTCGCTTTGCGTAAACAAATCACGCACACGAGAGGCACCTGACACCGACGAACATTTCCACGAAATCGGAACCACTGATGGTAAAGAATGGAACGCCAGCTTCCCTGCTACAGCATCGAGCTAACAATGTTTTTACCTGTACCTGGAGGTCCATATAATAAAACACCTTTTGGAATCTTAGCGCTAATAGCATTGAATTTAGCTGGATTTTTCAAAAATTCAACCACTTCTTCCAATTCTTGTTTTGCTTCATCTGCACCAGCCATATCTTTTGAATGTGACATTTACTTTCGCCTCTCCTTGCATTTTTGCACGAGATTTTGCCAAAGTTCATCATCACGACCCTGATCCACCTTTTGTGTAGATTGCATCATAAAGAACCAGAATCCAATAATTAATACGATAGGTAATGCAGATGTTAATATGCTTTCAACCCACCAAGCAGGTTGCTCTGGCGGTTTTGCTGTTAGCATCTACGCCACCTTCTGCTAGTTTATGAATCCCTGCATCGTTAGGTGCGTACGTAGCAAACTCCGTGCCGGATTTTAATTTACCACCATTAGAATGATCCTGTAATCGTCACACTCTCTACATTTTCGTTGTACCTCTTGTAGGAACGATGTATATGTACTTGATGTATTTTTAGTAATCTTCAGAAAACGAGTTGATAGCCGCCACATGCTGCCCATAATGATCAGTCAAATACAGGAGTACGTTTTTAAGCCTCGCTCAAATTTTTCTCCTTTCCCTATCTTATAATCTAAATTGATACTTATTAATCATATCAAATCTCGAATATATCAACGATTATTGGTAGACTTCTCTTCAAATGCCGATATAAGGCAATTGGCGGAATTTTTTTCATCATAATCTAGACTCATAGCCAATGACGAACCCATCAGGAATCACAAATCCTTCCATAGTCCACATGCACATCGCTACCTTTGCGCATGATCTGGTTTGTTCAAGGAGCACAGACCAACGCTGAGTGACTCTTACGAGATTGCAAGTTTCCAGTAACAGGACAAGGTCGTACCCGTATCCACAATATCTTCCACGACACAACGTGTTTGCCTTTCTACAGGGCGATCCAAGTCTTCAAAATGCGAACCACCCCACTGCTCACGGTACTGCTACCATAACTCAGAGCAAGAGATGAACCATTTTACATCCCCCTGGATATGGCGTGCTAAATCTGTAAAAATACACAGCCCTTTCTAATACACTCCACAAGGACAATTTCTTTTACCCTTTATAATCTTCTGTAATTTGATCTACCCAATTCCGCCACTGTTTTTGAATTTGTTCTTCTGAAAGCAATAATTCTTTTCACTCTTGTATCATAGTAACTCCTTTCAGTCAGCTCTATTTATTTTCTATGTCACTACATAGAACAACCTTAATTGTATCATATGACGCCAAAACTTGCACCTGACGAAAGCGAAATTCTTTTCCTTTCGGTCCTTTCACCAGTGAAAGTAGACTTTCTATCACAGGTTGACTCAATTGTTCTGGTCGCACATAGGGGCTCAGTATGCGTTTCCATAGTCGGCTCACCAGCGCATCATGCTCATTCATCAACGCCTCGCTTTATCTAACACAAGGTCCCTCCCATCACGGCTCACATAGTTTGATTCTAACCGTGCCACCTCTCGGTCAAAAATAAGACGTATCACATTGCGCTAAATGCCCTATACGACCCAACGCTTGTATCACCTGCGGATACCGTTCTTCGCAACTAGGCACTAAGACATGGCGAATCCAATTTCGATCATACGTAGTATCTACATTGGATGCATCCTCCCCATGAAAGCATTGTAACCATTGGGCATAGTCCTGTAGTACTTGTTTCTTCACCGTCAAACAAGGTCGCCAAATATCACCAGAGAACATGCTCATCCCTTGCAACCCTTCTAAGCCTGACCCACGTAACAGATGCGCTAATATAGTCTCCCCTTGATCATCTAAATGATGAGCAGTCACATATTCATAGCCCTGCTCCTCAGCAATGTCACGCAAATGAGCATACCGCAATGTGCGCCCCATCATCTCAAAGGATACACCTTCTAAATCCGCCTTCGCCGATACATCTTCTTGTACCGTATAGCAAGGCATACCAAATTGCAATGCATACCATTCTACGAGAGCCACTTCTTCCGTTGCCTCTGGTCGTAACCCATGGTCCATGGTAAAGACCCCAATATTTGTGAACCCTTCTATATAGAAATAGTGTAGCAAGGCAATGGAATCAATCCCCACCAGAGCAAGCCAATAGTAATGGAGTATCCTTTGTGACACGAGTATCCATAGCCTCTGTTATAGCGCTCCTAAGTTGTTGCAGAGTACACCAAGCATCGCCATATAATGCTTTTTCTTGGCTCCGTGTCATAGTCTCTCGTGCAATGAAACATGCGTTGTCGATACCTATGATACTGCCTCACACAGCCTTCTTTCGTAATTATTTGCTCAACATGTGGCGACTATGGTCCACTTGCTCTGCCAACTCTTCCATCGTCAGCAAAGGCACCACCATCTCCACATATTTCCGTGTTTCATTCGCTTTTTCTACTTCGATTACCGTTTGAAAGTCACCTTGACTTTCATAGGCATCTAACAGGCTATCTACTAGCAGCGCCCAAGAATAATAAGACTTCTCATTTGCCACCATATTGTGATTGCCACCTTCTAATCCATCACCTCGCTGATAACGATGGATCCAATTTGATACGTATCCATAAGGGACGTAATAATCTCTGCGCCCGGCACAATAATATCTACTCGACCTGGCTGTAAGCCTTCACCCGCAATCGTTCCTCACGACTCATATAACGAAGTTGTACATATCATACTCGATGGTACCACGGTCTAATCGATGACCTGGATGCGTTTGAATCATAGGACTCCATCTGCAACCATCGCCGCCAATCGTAGTTGTAGTGCCACCAATACCGATGAACCCACCAAACGCGCCTTCAATCGGCAATGGTTCCCTACATAGGAGACGTTTCTTCCCACACACGCTGATACCGCTAGACATCTCGTGCATGCGCACAGCCCCAGCGGGATAGGATTTCGTCATATATACACTGTCTCTATGACCTAAGGCACTCGTACTACCCCCACCCACATCGATGGTAGTATAGTGAAAGTTTTGATCTCATACACCGTGGCACCTATGAATCCATAGGTTGCCTCTTCATCACCGCTCAATACACGATACTCTATAGGACATACCTCTTGAGCACGCCCTAAAAATCCCGTCCATTTCTAGATCTCGAATGGCACTAGTGGTAGCTTCCATACGGATCGTTGCTCCAGGCATCCATTACGCCTCGTATCTCTTTCAGCGCACTCAAGTCCTCGCACCATCGCCTCTTCTGTTAATACACCTCAGGACTTCGCTGACCCAATTGTGTAGTCCACAACTGCTTTTGCTCTATTCATCCATCGGGTTCCGTCATAGGTCCCCAATAAAAAGGCGGAATGAATTCGACCCTAAATCGACAATACCTAACTTGTCACCCGTTTGTACTCTATATTGCTCCATCTATATCGCTCTACTTTTCATCCCTATCTACACATCAGCGCAAGGATTCACCATGATTGATACAGTGATACAAATGTATCACTTTCCTTAACGAACGTAGGAACTTCCCCGGCTTAACTAGTACCTAATTCTTCCCTAGCTACATTTTCAATATGCTTATCATCTCCAGCAGTTTTTCTGTTCCGACAAGTTTTCATTTTTCTTGTTTCAACTTTGCAATTGTTGTTGTAACTGTTCTTTTTCTTGATTCAAAGTGTGTATCGTATACAGTTGTTGTCCTGCAATCACTACAAATACGATTCCTAAAAAGTATCCACGCTTTTTCTCCACGTTGTATTTGAGGACTGACGTCGTTTCTTTTCTGGTTACTTCTGACATTGTCATCACTCCTGATTCATGTATTCTGTCTATATTTGTATTATAGCATATCTGGAAAGTATCCGTACACTTCTTACACAATCCACACCTGCCTATTGATCCTGTGAAATGATTCAAAAAGCGACCCTCGAAGAGGTCGCTTTTTATATGTGAATGTAAGGATTAACTATTCACCTTTGTAGTTCAATACTTTTTGAGTTACAGGTGTTGCATGTTTTTAAAGTATTGAAGTGCTACTTGGGAACATAGCGTATGTTAATACGTCTTCTTCATGTTACGCACAGTGAAGCCTTTAGCTCCAAGATCGTAGCACGCATTTTTCCATTTCTGAGCTACGTCATCAGCTGGACGATGAGTGATAGGAGTTTCGTCGCCAATGATTAATTCTTTAATTTCTGGTTTTACAGATCGCTGAAGTTGACCGTATTTACTACTGAACCAGGGTCTTTACTTCAGCTGGTGTAGTGTTGTAACGAGGCAATCCTTGGGATTGGACAACACGTTCATCATAGCCATTGTACCAACGATTTGGGATGTTGAGTTACCAATGGAGGGAAGCCAAGATCTCACGAACGCGAGGCATTTCATCCATCACGTCGAAGAATTTATCAGCCATACCCCATTTCTTTCAATTGGTTTTGAGTATTGGACAACATACCGCTAGGATTTGGTAATGACGAACTTTCTGGCAATACTATGAGCTGGAGTTAAGCCACCCATCAGCGATTTCTTTACGAACGTCATGGAAAGTATGTAGCTAATTCTACGCATTTTAGCAAGATCTAAAACCAGTATCGTATGGAGTGTTTTTGAAGATCAACGATAGATTCAGTAGCAGGTTGGCCAGTTGCATGCCACTGAATGGGCTCAATGCAGTGTCGATGATATCAACACCAGCTTCAACTGCTTTTTAAGTATGTAGCAGATGCTAAACCGCAAGTGAAATGGCTGTGTAAGTCGATATCGAATTTTTCGCCAAATTCTTTTGCGTAAGTCTTTACTAAGGATTCTGCATCGTATGGAGCCAGTTTAGCCGGACATATCTTTGATGCAAAGGAATCAATACCCATTTCTTTCAATTCTTTTCGCTACTTTTTACGAAGCTTTCTGTTAGTGTACAGGGCTGATTGTGTAAACCATAGTACCTTGTGTCTACGAACGCCTGCTTTGTTACCAGCTTCGATAGCAAAAGACGCATGTTGCGAGGGTCGTTCACCGCGTCGAAAATACGGATGCGGTCCATACCATTTTCTTTTTGCTTTGATGAACGAATGCTTCTACCACATCATCAGCATAATGTTTGTAACTCCAACAAGTTTTACCAATTTCGAAGCAACATTTGAAGTGGTGTGTTTTTAAGCCTTGCTTTTAATGTACGAAGACTGTCTCTATGGGTTTTCGTCCAAGAAACGGATACAGCTATCGAATGTAGCACTGCCCCAGCATTCCAAAGCATCATAACCAATTTCATCCAATTGTTAGTATGTTGGAAGATATGGTTCATACGCATATGTGTAGCCAAGATAGATTGATGACCATCACGAAGAACTGTTTCTCACTAATCTTACTCTTTTTGCACTCATAATCCTTCTCCTTCACATTGACCCTCCCTATCAAGACTCTACCACCTGATAGAAGGAATTATTAAATACATGAGTTACATATCTCATGTAAATGTACATAACTATATTAGACTACTAAACGTGATATTTGTCAACCAAAGTACATGCTTTTTTAGTCATATGAATTTTTATCGATGTAGTTCCATGTTTTTCCACTATATTAGAGGATTTTGCCATATTTCTTTCGATATTCATTGTCAACATTTCGACCTTTCACTTCACTTTTTAGGCGCTGTTTCCAAGATAATGTTCTGTCCATTTCTCGCTTTACTCTGAATGGAAAAGTCCTTTACGTCATCCTTAAAATAGTCCATCTTTATGGCTAGTAGTAACTTCCCACTCTCCGTTTTACCCGTTCTGTCAAAAACTCTTTGCAGAAGTCATCCTCCTGTTTTTGATCCTTTGCTCGCTGTCGCTTTGTTACTCGTACTAGCATTGTCTTTCAATAGGGCTGTTTCAAAGGTCTCTGTTTCTACAAAGCCCTCATCATATCTTCGTCGCTCAATCCTTTTTGGATTTTAAATTTTGCCATTTTTCAATTCCTTCTATTTCTTCCCAAAAATTTTTGACTCTATTATGACTAATTGTTATAGCTGTTTATGAAATGTAGTGACTTTTATTACCGAAAGATACAAAATTTTTCCAATCATTGTTTTCTTTTTCCGTAGAATTGCTATCTTTTGACGTTTCTTTATCCTTCAAAATAGAGTCTACCGTACTCTCGTCAATTCTGTTGGTTATCGTAGGAATAAATTTTTATTAAACCCTACCCCTAATTTACATCCCTCATATCCTCTAAGGCACGATCTTTTCTATCCACTTTCACAATGTAGATCAATCCGTCTTTGGGTCACCCCATCAATTGCCGAATTTCCTGGTGGGCTGATGGCACGCCATCCACCTTCTGTCCCATTGAACATAAATACATCACCAGTGCGACATTGTCATAGAAGAATCGATCTTTCATTGTAGAACATGCCAATGCGTCCAATATCTGATGCTTGCATATAGACACGGCGCGTATCGTAGTTCGCATCTGTACGATACACACGGTATGCCCCATCCCCAACACGAACTTTCAGTGTACATTCACATTTGTTGGCATGGAGTACGCTACATCGGTAATGCGTGCACCATTTGGCACTGAGTTGATAGTCGTATCAATTTCATGTTCTGGTGCTTCCGGATCAATACGAGCCAGCACCACATCATCATGACGACCTGCCGAATAAACCAACAATAGCTAAATTACGGTCCGACATCCATTCAAAATAAGATACTTTCGCTCTTTTAAATCTAATGTAACCGGCGCTTCTTTTGCCTGCCGTAGATATCTACTGATTCTGTTCTACCACCGCCATATTTATGATCGTGGGAATAATAGCGCGTTCCTTCTTTCACATCTGGAAAGTTCTTATCTACTTCTTCCCCATTGCGACCTGAAAGTTCGTGTAGGCGCTACATACTTGGTCTAACATAATAGACACCGCCTTGTAAAACTAAGCCCAATAAAAAGGTTGTCGTTACTTTTCCAAAGGTTTTCATAGACTCTCCTATTTCACGATAACACAGTAGGAATCATGCGTTCACCCAACAAATCGGCAGGTTTATTCATAGTTTTACCATTATAGCATAAGGTCGTACCAGGAACCGCCATCTGCTAGCCGCGAATGACAGCCCTTCTTGGTATAAAACATCTTGTACATCACGCAATGTAGCCCCTGCAGAGTAGGCTTGACGACTCATCGATGACCAAGAATAAAACAGTGCTGTCTTTCTTTTGTGCAATGGCAGTACGATACCAATGCCCCAACCACCATCACCATCGGTGATCATCTTCTTACCGTTCACGATAAGAGAGAGTACCCAAAGGTCAAAACCTTCTTTGGCGCCCATTTCTTTTAGTTCCCGCTTGTTGTGCCGGCAATTGTTGCCCGCTTTTGTAAAGCCGATGAAATCTACATCTTCATCAGGTCCTACGTCTCTTGACGATGACAGTATTCTCCATCATGCAAGATAAATCCATATGGAGAACGACCTCAGCCTGTTCCGTTTGATCGTGGAACCCACCTCCATTGATGGCGCTTACGGCTCCATTGAGGCGGGCAATATTAGTGGTCTCCCTCATTCAACTGCAGTGCCGCTGCTACTTGAATACGGCGAGGGTCTGGAATTTCTAATATAAATCCTGTATACCGTTTAGACTCAATTTTACGCAAATTCAAGGATGTATCTTCTTTCACATCGAATTTGAACAGCTCTTGGCTTTCACCATGCGCCCACAGTACCTACAATTTTTGTAATTCCTCAGGCGATAGAGCCACGATATATATTGTGGATGGCGAGACTGCAAATGGCACCTACCACCGTGCAGTTTAATGTTATCAGGGATACGCAAACAGCACTACGATAGGTGCTGTGATAGCCGTAAATACACAACATGAGAAGGATGAATTTTACCCATCCTTTCTAGAACCCATATAATGCCCCATCTTCCCATCTGAATGATACAGCTCTGTCTTTCAGACACGTTCCATAAACCCATACAACAGCTAGTGCAATTCTTCTTAAGTTTCAATTTTCCAATGTGTCTAGGCGACTAACAATAGATACCCCTTCATAGGCGAACGTTGATAGACTCGTGCAAGGGCTCCAACACAAATTATGCCCCAGAAGTACGGATGCGGTACGACTAAATTAGGTGTGTTCACTCGCACGCAGCGTACCTCTTCATCCTCACCCAACTATATCTAAATCTAGTGTCTGTGGACCCCAGTGAATCTCTGCTGTCTGCCCGCTAATCGCTCAATATGTAATATGGTATCTAACATAACGAGAGGTTCCAGAGTGGACTCCACTTTGCAACATACCATTTAAAACGGTCCTGTTCCACGGGTCCCCGCTGGAGGTGTCTCAATCCAGCCAGAATGGCTTACACTGCTAACACCGTCTGTGTCCGTCAATCTGATACAGCGAATGCTAAATACCCTTCCCTGTCACCTAGATTCGGACCGATGCCAATATAATAAGTATACATTATAGTTGACCTCGTATAATTACAACTTCTACATAGTCCAGCACACCTGGTATGGGCGCTTCTGGTTTGCGCACCGTCACTGAAAGTCCCCGTAATCCTTCATAGTGTCCCCAGATGGATTCCGTTATTAGGGTCCCTACACGTTCAATTAAACGATGAGGCGTGCCCTCTACAATCGCTTTTGTACGCTCATAGACGTCCGCATAATTAATAGAGTCTTCTAATTGATCCGACTGACCTGCTTTGGACAAGTCTAAGGCGAGGGAAATATCTACAAAGAATCGCTGTCCTATTTCATTTTCACTTGGTAAATTGCCATGGTATCCATAAAATGCCATGTTTCGCAAGTTAATTCTGTCCATTACTCACCTCGTAATAGTACATCTGCCACCGTAATAGCCCGCTTATGCATTTCCACATTGTGAACACGCACCATATCCACGCCTTGAATCATGCCAGTAATACAAGTGGCTACCGTTCCTTCATCCCGCTGATCCGCTGGCAATTCATTTAATATAGTGCCAATGAAACGCTTACGACTAGGGCGCTAATAAGACAGGATATTCATAGACTGTGATTTCTCCTAATCGTTGGATGACTTCCACATTTTGAGCATAATCTTTGCCAAAAACCAATGCCTGGGTCAAGCCAAATATTCTCTGGTTTTCACCTTCTCTTTCAAAGCTAAGTCCACAGAAGAGAAAAAGAATGCTTTCATATCATCGATGATATCATCATAATCTGTAGTATTTTGCTGTGCATGATAATGACAGGCACATCATATTTCGCGCCTACTGTCACTATATCTTTGTCATATTTTAAAACCCCAAATATCGTTTAAAAATATGAGCCCCATGGGATAAGGCAAAGTCTGCCGTTTCTGCCCGGTATGTATCCACCGATACAGGGATGGTAGACACCCTAAGACAGGCAATAAAATGTCTTTCATGCGCTGAATTTCAGCAACAGAAATTTGTGGGTGCCCTGGGCGTGTCAGATTCTACACCTACCTGTCGATGATATCTGCAACCCTGCTCAATCATCTCTTTGCATGAGCCACAGCGGTGTCAGAAGTATTGTAACGACCTCCATCAGAGAGTCGGGAGTGCCATTTAAAAATTCCTATAATCAATGTACGGTCTTTTAGCTCTCAATTGTTTACCATCTTGCCAGTTGTAATTTATGGGTACTTAAACATGATCGTTACCTCTACTAACACCAATGCTTCCTCGCTAATGTCCCAATGGGACTCTAACATACCCTGTATGACTATCGTTTTCTGCCACTGTTTCTTGTGCCACTCACCTCTTCATGAGCAGCATAAATGAGCGGGCTTCCACCATTACCATAGCACCCAACACATGTCCGTCTTCCACTAAGGATGAAAGCAACATCATGCGTGAATCGTTTCTGTAATTGTGGGCGTTTCTGCAAAGACATCTACCAATGCTCTTCAAACCACCTCAATCCAAATACTTTGCCATCCCAGTGGTTGATACACAATGTGACTTTTCCATAGAAAGGCACTCAAATGATGTCTCACATATGGAATAAAAAGGAATGTGATTCACTGACACTATACCTGTATGTTCCTGTGGGATACACATCGCTCAGAGCCTCTTGCACGTGCTGTTACGTCCAGAAAAACAAGCTTTCAAATAACGTACCACACGCTTCAGCGATCTGTCGTACCCCTGTGCTTCAAGATCGATACTAAGGCCTCTATCAATTGGCGCACACCGTCTCAGAGCTTGTTCTTTCATAGTCATCTCCTAAATAATTTTCGTAGTCCAATCTTCGATGGTCCAAACATCGGTCACCCAAGATCTGTAAAATTCCGGGTTCATGGCAAACGAGGATAATCGTCCCTTTGAAAGCCTGTAATGCCCGCGCCAATTCTGCTTTTTGCATCCACATCTAAATGGTCTCGTCGGTCTCGTCTAAGACAAGTACATTATAAGACTCCTTGCATCAATTTACAAAGACGAACTTTCGCATTTTTCCCCACCTCGACAAGACGCGCATTTGATTTGTAATATGCCTCATTGGTTAGACCTACAACGAGCGAGAGCTCGACGTACCTCGGAATTAGTCAAGACGCGGTAGGCATCCCAAATGTAATCCAATGCAGTTTCTCGAATTATCTCGGTTGTCTCTCTTGGGCAAAGTAGCCAATTTGTAAAATCTCCTTTCTCTATCTTCCAGATAGAGCAGGAAATCTGCGCCTCATAAGGCTTTTACTAGTGTCGTTTTTCCCAAGCCATTCACACCTTGAATAGCGATTTTACTTCTCGTTCGATCACCACTTCCACAGGACGTGCCAATGGCTCATCATAGCCTAAGACAAGGTCTCTGCATCCACGATGAAATGACTCGGTGTACTACCTCTTTTAAACCCAAAGGATGGTTTTATCTTTTCTTTGTGGTTCTCTAGGATTTTCATCTAAGCGCTTTCGCTCTGGAGTCTCGCCATACCACGGGTGGCTACATCGAGCTTTATACGCTGGATGAAATCTTTCATATCTGCCACTTTCTTGCTGTTGATCGTACGTACACGCAAAAGCTTGTTGCTTTTTTCACTCGTAAGTCGCCAAGAATTGGCACTAATCCCCAGTATATCTTGGTGAGTCATGGCTTGCTCAATGTGGTAAATCACGTCTCACTACAGAATTTAAGAACCCACATCATGAGAGAGTCGAAGATGAAAGGCAATTTATAGTTTTGCAAATAGCTTTTGGCAAACCATTTAATAATATGATCCACGTCTAAATAGTTTGTCGGTTCGTCCAACAACAAAAATCGTCGGTTGCTCTAATACCAATTTCTGCTATACTTTTCGTCCGTCGGCCCTACCGCTCAAATCCATGACATCACGGTCAAGACTCGATATCCATCATGCCTAAGCCTTGAGCAGTCCTTTTTCATGGTCTCATCAATTTCCCATAGAACCCACGCTGCTCCAGCATCTCTTGCCATTCGCCAGTAAGCTCCATGAGCCCATTCATTCTGTCCCTCAGAACAATCACCCATTTCTAAATAAGCATCTTGCAATTATGTTCAATGCTCATAGAGAGAATCGAAGGCTCCTCGCAGTACAGCGCGAATGGTCATCCTTTCTTCTAATACACTGTGCTGATCTAAATATCCCACCGTCACTTAGCTGGACCATTCCACCTGCCTTCATCGGGCACCACACTGCACCTGTAATGATATTTAAAAAGGTGGACTTCTTCCCTGTTGGCCTGATTAGACCCTCACGTGTTCTCCTTCTTCAGTAAACGGAAGGATGCATCATCTAATATTTGTCTTGCCCCAAATCCATGGGGTTACATTGGCTACAGTTAAAAAACACTCATAATCATTCTTCAAACTATTGTCATGTATCTCTCTATTATACGTTAACATGACAATAATTTCTAGTTTTTACATATCCGTCCTACTATTTTTATCATTTCTGTGTATTTACGCATGACACTGTGAAAGTGCATACTACAGCATTCTTAGAATATCCTAGGTTGCTTCATAATGGTATAGATGCCATGATGGAAAAAGCATATATTACCCTAGCAAGCGAGAGGTCCTATGAATCACGTACCTACTATACTATCCATACAAGATATGAGTTCTGTCGGCCGTTGTTCACTCACTGTATTCATACCTTTAGTGAGTGCCTTACGGTGCCAACCGATTCCGTTACCCACAGCGGTACTTTGCAATCATTTAGAGTATCCTAACTTTGAATTGGTGACATTACGGATCACCTTGAAAGTTTCTACAACTGTTGGAATAAAAACGACATCACCTCTGATGCCATCCAAAGTGGATTCCTGGCATCTCCTGAGCAAATTCGCCCGTAGAAGATGTCGATCGAACGATCTGCAAGATAACCTGTCGTGGTGGACCCTGCTATGGCAGATGACGGCAAACTGTATTCCATCTACAATGATGAAATGGTAAAAGAAATGCGCAAACTCATTACGAAAGCTTTCATTATCAAACCGAACTACACAGAGGTTTGTTTCTATTGACATGCCCTATGACCCTACACCACAATCGGAAGAGGTCATCTCACGACATGTGCCGCTGGATTGCATGCCCAAGGTCCAGAGTATGTGATCCTTTCTAGTTTACTCATCCGAAGACTCCGCCTCATCGCCGTCTATCGGTAGCACGGACACTCATCACCTGGGTATCCAAACCCATTAGTATGCAAGTCAGCCCACGGAACGGGGGATACTTTCACAGCTATTCTGATAGCCCTTGTACTACGCTACTATACTCCAGAAGAGGCATCTCGCATTGCAGGACAATTTACTACAGAGGCTGTGAAGTTCACCTACGAGGAAATCGGATCCTGTGTGATCACCTCAGCCCTTTGAATTGCTATTAGATCGTTTAATTTCCATTCCCAACCCATAATTAGGAGGTCCTATGAACTCAACTAAAAAGATAGTATTTACATCGGATTGTTATCCGCTCTATGTATCGCTACGACCATAAAAGCAGGCTCATTGCCAACAGGCGCCATGGTGCAATCTTGTTCCGTCAGCTGATTCTCCATGGCATCCGTATTCGGCGGATTCTATGCATACTTAGCTGGCGCTATCGGTTCCGGTATCTTTGACTTCATCATGGGTCATTCCTATACACAGTATTTTCCATTGTCATCAAAGGCTTAGCTGGCGTTATCGTGGGCTTATTAACAGTAGGATGGAGACCATCTGTGCCAGTTCGTGATGTATCTACCTTTGCGCTTACTCTTCGCTATGTGCGTGGGCGCCATCTGACAGCGCAGGCTACTTCGCAGCATGGGCGATTGTGCCTCGATAGCTACATCGTCGCTGCAACAAGACTCACCAGCCTCCTTCCCTAACCAGCAGCATCGGTATCTTTAGTAGCCTTGCTATTAATCCCCATCTGCGTCGCATCCCTCGCAAATAATTTAGCATATCGTTGAAAGTATGATATACTAGACATACAAAAGAGAGCCAACAACGTATCGAAGGCATTAGGCTCTATCTCAAGATACTAGAGATTGAAATAGCCTAACGTATTGAGGTGGCTAAACCTCATCTCGTTAGTGCTTTTCATTGACTATTTACATAAGTCAATCGATTTGAACTACTAATTCAATTAGTAAGCAGTGACTATGTTCTGAAATTGAACCTATAATAGGACAGATTTGAAACATATCGCTTTTTCTTCATGTATATCATGAATATATATCTAAACTCAGTAATTTTCTAAACTTTACATAATCTCATAATTTTCTTCAATCAATTCTTGTGAAAGTCTCTTTAAGTCTTTTTCTAATTCTTTATTATTTTTGGTCGAATGATGTTAACATCCTTTATCTCTCTGTATTCATTATAATATCCTTATAATAGCAACAATATTAACAGCCCCTAAGCAGTAACGATCTTCGCCATAAACTTTTTCATTATTGATAATAAAACGTCATGTGTGCCACGGCCGATAACTTTTTCACCTTCTTTAGCTACTACTTCAAAGGTTACTTTTCGTCCATCAATGGCTACTACTGTTGCCATTGCAGTAATTGTTGCTCCTAAAGGACTCCGCCGCTCATGACTTGTTTCCATGCGAATCCCCACGGATCCTCTCACCGTCGCTTAAATCACCTTGAATCCCAGTATAGGCCGCTTTCTCCATCAATGCTACCATCGCAGGTGTGGCAAACACAGGTAAAGTACCACCACCCATGTACTCCGCTGTATTATTAGCTTCCACTACCACCGTAGCCATACCAACTTGTCCAATCTCGATTGCCATAGAAACTCCTTTCCAATCTATCATTCATACAGAATATCATTTGTTTACATTCTAGCACTTTTGAGAGATATTTTCTATCATTATATATAAGTTCTTTCTACAAACCATTACAGACATCTACCCACACAATACACAATACGATTGAATTTTATAGTCTTGACAATGTCTCTCACTGTTTTTACAATAAGCATAAGAAAAGGAGTGATTTTCATGCTCACTATATCTCATATGTTTCTCTGAAAGTGAATACAAATTAGTTAGTCAGCATGCTGAAAGTAAAGGTCTAACTATCTCCAATATATAAAAGCAATACCATTAGAAGAAATCGAAGACGAAGACGAATACGATGCTACTATCGTCAATACCTATGTACAAGAAAAAGATTCTATGGAATACTTAACATTTGAGGAATCCTCTAAAGAATGGATTTAAATAAACAAAAGTGGGTACCTCACATCATTACGACGGGGGTACCCACTTGTTCGGCTCTATAATATATTTTTGGGGAGACTTCCTAAAGATATATTTTTATGCATAAAAAGCAGGCATACTCATTCAGTTTACTTTACAATATAAGAACAACACAAATAAGAAAAGACTGAAGTATATACTCTACTATTAGATTATATTAAATTTTAACAAGATAATGCTACTCGTTCCTTCTGACACACCTCTCATATTGATCAATATCTCATACATTGACTTTTTGTGTTTTCTTTAACGGTTTTACTCGTCTCAGTAGTATTCCGCCAATGCTATCGGATATAAAAAGAAACAATGTAGGAATTACGCCTACAACTTTATCCCTCTTTAAGGCTCTTATACACAGTCCAATAGGCATAAGAATAAATGAACAATAGGCAACAAAAATACAATTTCTTTTAAAACGACCTTCAAGAACTCCTGCTTCATTTAATTTGATCATGTTAGCAATTACTATGCCGATATAAGAGGTACTGATGATAGTAAGCAACAACCATTCCATCATTTTATCTCCCCTTTGCTTTATAACCTGTCTCCCATCTCTACTATAGTATATAATACTTTCAAGGCAATTACCATAAAATATACAATACTAACGCTTCATAGCAAGAGAATATGATGATTTCACCATCAGTAATCGTTATAACCTAAATCTGTCTCTACTAACGTAATTTTTCCTAATATGCCAATGAATCCTATAAAAATAACCCTAATATAATTATAACTGACAATAAAGAGACAAACTGTTCGCAATGTATTTTTAGCTCCAATACTATACGCATAAAGTACTGCGAATCAAGTTATTACATCAACGATTTAAAAATTCTGCACAACCCCAGTGCTAGTCCACAGTAAAACATAGATATCCACATTGTAAATAATTTAGCAAAAACTATTTTTCCGTAGTTTATAAACTCATATAAAGCTTTGCTCTTCTGTTGCTTGTTGTTTCAGCCACATCGCCCTCCTTATTAAGTAACTATATTATAGCAAATTACCCTTAGTTTAAGGAAAATGCTTTTTATGCAACCTATGCTATCCTCTTTATAATGAAAGTAATTATCTATATATCAAAGTGGGTACCATGTCACATGATGGGGTACCCACTTTTTGGTATGCATAGTCTAGTCTTAATATCTATTGTTATTTAGTTTTATGCCACAACTCATGCGTTCCATAAGCATTTTAATTCTAGGCTTTCATTTCTGCATTTTCTGCATCTTCTAGCATCTTTCTGCTTTTCAACGCTGTGATTCTTATCTTGTATTGCTATATACGGAGGAAATTGACTCAATTTTGTAATCGTTCGAAAGATTGTCATCATCGCCAGTCCCGAAACGATATGTTGCAACTGATGTCTGCCATGCCTTACCAGATCCCATTGTGAAGCTTCCTGCATTGAATATGAAGTTTTCATTTGTATAGGTGTGCAATACCTAATGCTAATACGCTTGGTTGCCAGCATAGGAACCGATACCAGCCATGATTTGAGATTTTCTCAACGGATCGTAGCTCAATGGGTCTATTGTCGCCACCGCGGAGTGTGCACCTACTTGGTCAAGACGTTGAGAAGTTTTTCCACTAATCTCAGCAGTTTTACCCAATAGCGGATTCTTACCTTTGACCAATAGTCACATGCGTCAGTGTCTCTCAGTAATTTGGTCTGTAAGTCACTGATTTCTACCCACTTTTGATAGTAATTGTGCAAAGCGCTGCACTGCTCTCTGTCTCGTAGAAACTATAGATGTTTTCATTCACTCCATAGATACTGCTGTAGCATCTGTAGGATGCTGTTTGCATCTACTTTGAGCACCTGCCATGATACCCATTTTTGATGTCAACTAGATACTTTACCATCTTTTATCTTGGTCACTATGGAGAAGCTTTCATTTTTATCCATAGATGAAGTGGAACCCGCTTCTTTAGGGAATACCACTGTTTCTCGATCTATTTCATTACGCAGCTGTTACGCCGCTTTTTGTACCATCGATATGACTGTCCTTTGTTTCATCTGTACCATTACCAGCTGTGATAGTACCTTGCTCCACCATTTACCTCAATAGCTGTCATCTTTACCAGTGATATTGTCTCCTTTGAGTACTACATCATATGAAATCACCGCTACTATTTTTTGTAGTATCATCACCTCGCTTTTGGACCACCAACTGTCTTTGTCAGCCATAGAAACCGAGAAAGACTGTTTTATCCCCACAAACCCTCGGATTCAATGCTGATTACATTATCATCGCCTTGAACATCGAACGCTTTAATGCTTTTAATAACGTCTTTACTCTTTACCAGAAATACTTCTAAACCTTTTAACTTACCACTCTACCAGTCATGGCAGCAGATTTAGCTCATTCAAACGTTCATTGATAGTGGATAATGCATCACCCACATTATGTACTGTCTTGTCAGCACCAGTTTTCATCTTTTTACTGCAGGGAAGGAGCTGTTACAGTGCCATCTTCAGGCTACACAGTAGCACCCAAGTGCCCTGCTAATCCAGAGCTTACTTTATGGCTAATTTACACAGTCAGCATCTTTAGAGTCAGTTTTAATCTTTTTCCATCTTCTGCTGGATAATGTAGTTGCTTTATCGGATCCGACCTGGCTCATTACACTCAGCACGGATATCATCACCAGTTACTGGTGTGGTCAGACTTTTTGTTGCCAGTTTCTGTCAACTCCATCTGCCAAGCAAGAAAGTTACTCATCATTAGCTTTTTACTAGACGTTTCACCATCAGCACTAGGTACACTCACTGCACCAGCTTCGCTGTTACGCAACGCATTTACTTTCAGTTAATGTCTTTGCTATCTGCCGTCTTGACCAGTGATACCTTTATCAGTCAGTTGTTGCATCTGGAGCATCTGTCGCCAAGCCTGAAGCTGGTTTCACCATCACGACCTCTTCCGGATGCAGTATCACCAAGGTTAGCCAATCTAGCTAAATCATCTTTTAACAGCTTTAGATGTTTCCAGTGATTGTATCACCTTTGCTGTTGTTTCAACTTCGCCAGCAGTACCTTTTACTTTTAATGCTTTGTCTTTTTAGGTTCTGCTGATAAATTCTATGTGCACTATTGTCATCATCTGTGCATCATCCGGTACCATTATCATCGATAGCTGTATCGCCAGCACGTAATACGTGTCATTGGCTCCTAACCCAGCTTCCTTTAAATTATTTAATCTTTCTACCTACAGCGTCATTAGGCTGCTAGGTTATTAGCGAGTACTTTGTCTGATGCCACCAACTCTACTGCTAGTCCTGATCAACTTTGCATCAAGGGCCCGAATTTCCATCACCAAGAGCATCAACTTTAGCCCCTGCCCACCAACTTTGGCCTCCCATTCTCTCATCCGCAAGAGCTTTCTACATCAGCTTAAACTTTCCACCGGGTTTACCTAACTATGCTTTGCTATCCGCCACTCTTCCAAGCTAATTGCACTCACTTGCCTCCCAGCAGTGCCTCACACGAGTGTCCAAAGTCTAGAATCTAGCTTCCTGATGCTGCTAACCTCCAATCACAATTATCTCGCCTCATGCGCTGTCCCCTCTCAGCCATCTTTGCTCTGCGTGTCACAGTCATTGCCACATCAGCACTACTGTATCGTGGCTCTCAGCCTCAAGCATGTAACCTGTACTGCATCAGTTTTACTCGACTTTGTTTCCACTCATCGTTCGCAATCGCCGCATTTAACCGCATCAGCATCCGCTTTCTTTTAGCCAATCTCATGCGGTTACAGCTGTCGGACCAGCTTCTTTAGCCGCTACTTTTTCAGGTTACATCGGTCGCAGATTCGCCTTTTTGCCTACTTCGGTAGCTGCAATGCGCATCTTACTCGCCGTTTCTGATCCGCTTTTGCATTAATTTTAGCTGTTAAACTCAGTAACGCTCCTTTTAGTTGCGATACCAGAAATTGTGAAGTATCAGCTTTTGTCCATTTTAAGCCATTTTCTTGGCGTAACTGTAACAGCACCAGCTGCTGTTTGATCCACTTTGTAATCAGTTGCCACAACATGCAATTTCGTCTGCTTTTGCTTACTTTATCAGCTGCTGTCGCATCAGTGATAGTGCAGCATTTAACTCCATCTTTGGTCGGCCTTTTAATTTTCTGCATTAGGTTGCTGCTTTCTGCATCTGCTAATATCTAAATCTTTTAGCAGTAGATACTTTATTTTCCATGCGTATGAACGACATCAGCTGTATCTTTGCTCGTTTATTACCGATAACTTCTTTCTAACGCTACTGATGCTCGCCGTGTGTGGCTAGTGTTGCTTTTTCGCTCAAATGTTGCTTTATCTGAATCTACAGCAATGCATCATCATCTACACGAGAGCCTTCCTCATGGAAAAATCATCGCGTTACTACTAGCTAATTCCTGTGTTAATCGCAGTAATTTCCCGCTTTTCTTGTGCAAGACCTTGGATGACAACATCTTCTGTCCCTGCCCAGCACCAGTGCTCATCGCACTCTCAAAGTTACAGTACCAGCAATCGAGTTACATCGTGCATGGGCCTTTTCACATGTAATTCAGTCAGTTTTGCTTACTTTATCCGTGGGCCGGGTTAGTAGCACGCAGCGAGACTTGGCTTTCTTTTTGACTAATCTCTTCATCTAATCTTTTGCGTGCTTTACTTTGATCAGCCAACGCCAGACATCTCAGTACTCAGCCAGCGAATCCTTTTGCCAAGCTCAGTGTCTAGCATAAGATTTGCTGGCCTGCATACCATCAAACAGCAGTTTTAATCCATCCAATTTGCTTTACTCTTACTAAACCAGTAATTTTTACCGCTTCATCAGTTTCAATAGGTACCCAGAGCGCATCCGCTCGGTCCAATGCGTTACAGGATCCACCAGTAGTTGCCAGCATATGTACTCACGTGTGTAATTCAGCTGTTTTGTCTAGAATCTATTGCTCGTCAACCACTACATCACATTGCCGTGATTTTGCTTTTTGCCCACTCTTCATTTAATCTTTGCGTGCTTTATCGGTCAGCGCTAAAGCCTTTACTTTTACCAGCTGTTACCAATTTCCATTAGTGCATCGCCAGTCAGACTTTGGCACTTTCAGATGCTGGCAAGGAGTAACCGCCACTTTTCAATACCATCCGCACTCTGTAATCGACAGAGATCGCGTCACCATTGGGCTGGCACTTTGTATGGATCCGCACCTTGTAGCATCGATTGTCACAGAGTTACGCTCACCTGGCTGTTACGGATATTTTTGACTCATGCTCACCACTCTTACTTTATTAGCATCATGCGCACCGTCAGATGTGTTAGGCACAAGTCCGGTAGGATGTGGTGCCACCATTTACTACTGTTACTGGTGCTTAGAGATGCGCTAATATGTAATGCTTCAACTGTTTTACGTCCACTGCATCGCTACTCACCTGTACCGCCAGCAACACTCAGTGATACGGACGAAGAATATTACTACCACTACTCACAGAGATGACATGCTACTACCAGTGCTATCTCACTGCACTACTCCAGTTAAATAACCATCTATGTTATTGCGCTGCGCTTCTGCTGTTGTGGAACCTTCACCTAATCGCCACGGAGTGAGCTTTAATGCAGAGATCTGACTCTTTACCGATTGCAATTGCTGATGTTCCAGATGCTTTTTGATGCATTACACGTTAAGGCAATCTGTGCCATCAGCAGATGCAGATGCGCCATTAGAACCAATACTGATACCACTCTGACCGCTACACTCTTAGACATAGCAACCAGTCAGCAACGGCGCACCGCCAGCATTTTCACCAACAGTCATATTAGGAACCACACCTCCACGGATCAAGTTACCCATACATATGTAATATAAACCGGGATGGCCAGAGTGCCATCTTTGTTTTGAACTCACTGGAAAACCAAGACCTACTGATTTATTCTCCTTCACCCAACTTGATTACCAATCCGCTGTGGAACCATGTTGTTTTGCTAATACATCAGTACCGATAGCAGTGGCAGCCAGCACCAGATGCTGCCGCTGTGGAAACCCATAGTGCGGGCACCTGTAGAGTTAGCAGACGTGCTCGTACCAATCGCACGGATCAGTGCCAGATGCAATAGGAGCCCCCGCCTTTCATAGCACTGCTACCACAGCGCTAGCTTGCAAAGCACCGCCAGCAGATTGAACTTTTGTACCACAGTGAGATTGCGTTTTCAGCTGTTGTCACGCAAAAGCACGTCCATACTGGGAGAGTGTACCCTCTTCCAGCATGCGAGATGTACCACGGCTGACATGCTGCACTTTACTCCAGATGCGTTAATGTTCTACCTGCATCACCGTTACCTCTGTTATCATTGGCCACTGGAAACCGATGGCTGCTACGGCATTTTACCAGTCACTCTACGAGCCACTCAAGAGCTGCACCACATTGTGCTAAGAGATTCAACATTATTTCGAGCACCAACACTCAACGCTTGGTCTGCATCTCACGCTGGAAATATAACCGATGCTCTCAGTAGCACCTGCACTCACGCATGCTGATATCGTGAAACCCACGCTGACGGCCTTCGATTTGGTTTCTACTCTGAAACATCTCCACTACGCAACAGATCCATGTTCTCTTTCGCATGAAACTAGAACCTCACATGGCTACCGGAATTCACGCCAGTAGCTTTAGGAACCACTGCTGCTGGCTATGATCTGCACTGCTCATTGCCAGTACCTGTAATACCCACTGCAAGAGAGCTAGTTGCCCGGTCATCAGCTGGTTTTCCACCCACTCGCCACAGCACTCAGGAGCTCAGCCGCCGTGGCGCCACGTACCACCGCCAAGGAACCACTGCTGCTGTCTCGTACTCTTCCAGCAACAGGCCGCTCTACAGTAGAAACTTGTCAGCACTCTACGTTAATGCTCACACACACTGCTAAGTTGGGCCACCTCTTAATACGCTGTTAGCTGTATGCCACCTGTCAGATACTCACGATGCAGCACTGCTTGGATCTATGCCCTCAAATAACTCCTGAATCAACCTGTCCTACTCGTGAGATAGTCCTCCCGTCCACCACCCACGTATCTTTAACTATACGTGCAATTGACCTCGGTTGCGTCAGCTAACACAAACCTCCCAATTGTACGAGTCATCTAATACTATATTCTAACGTTCTTTCCACATGCATCAACTCAGTATGCCTGTCAACAGAACCGATACATAAATGAGTCATTATACACTCCAGTACATTACACTCCATACATCGAAAACCATCAACACCCACTCTGATCTGTCTTTGCATACACCCTGCTACAAACATGTAATGAGAAGCTAAGCCCACTCTACAACTATCAAACACTGGGCTACGCCCTGAAATATATAACCAAAACTGCATGTCTTAGTGCAACCCATAGTCAAGCATATAACTCTCAGTATATCTTTATACACCTAAATTATACCGTTAGCATTGATATCTTTTCTACCGCCTCCAATTCATCAAAAAGCCTATGCACTCTGGCTATAATTCAAACTCACTCTATCCGAGCGCAATGGCTCCAAGTATAACTCATGCAGTATTATTTATCCACATTTCTTCTGATGTGGCCATTATGCACCATCTCAAGGAAGATACACATAGAACAGCGCGAACTCTATTTCTTGAAATGCAAGGACAACGTCCTACTGGCTAGAGAGTCCATTTTCTCCATACAGCAGTGCGTAATCCACACTCCACTCGTACCATTATTTCTTTGCTTCTACATGGCTGCATAATGTCCGATAAGCACTTTTAACGTGTGCTCTCATTTCCTCATCCTCCGCATCTTTTAGCACTCTCCGCATCTCTATGCGAGCATTCTCTCAGCTTTCAGAGCGGTGTGATTCTCCACCCTCGTAATCACGCATACACGAGAAAGAAACTGACTTCACCCTGTAACGTCTCCTGGAATCCATGCTGTCTCGCCACCGAATCGAAAGCACCATGCCTGGCATTCACCATGTTTCTTGCCCATTGCCTCACGCTGACAATCCTTACGCTGATACAGAGGTCTTCAGCTGGCATAGTGCGCCACACCGCGCCAAATGCACTCATTACCTTTATATGCGCCGTATCCAGCCATGACCTATGCGGGATTCTTTGAGAGGGCTACAGCTCAATGGATCTCATCGTCATGAAAAGCCGCCAAGATGCCACCCTTGTAGCTCTGGTTCATACAGCATTTGACGGCACCACCGTACCGTCAGCTACCGCCACCACCTGACCAAAGGTCGCCGCATCATCTGGCCGCTGTGCACCCGAAAGTGCTACATGACGAATGGCATTGCTACCATTGTCCAGAATCCATCTGCCGCAATAAGCTGACGGATGCTTTGTCGAATCCTTTCAGCTATGGAGTAATCTGCTATCCTCTCCATTCACATAGTGAGCGTGAGCAATGGAAATCGGATTACCCTCTTTGTCTGGTTTGTATTCTCTACAGTTCCATCTATGTTTCTTAGCGGAGTGCCCTCGTACCATCTGGGTGCTGTGGATTACCTCTGGGCAAGTAGTAATTGCATGACGGGAACCGTCTTCATTTCTCTACATCTTTCGGTTGCAAGTGCATTTGGTCATGGTCACCAAGGCTCGGTCCAGCCCGCTGAAAAGCTCCACACCGATGTTAACATCTTCGTGAAAGCCTCCTGAGCGCCGCCCTTTACTTCGCCAGCTGTCTCACCTACAGGCTACTATGGCAGATGTTGCGCCCTGTACCCGCAGTGAATATATCGGACCTTTGTACAAGGCAGTGTCAGACACAGCACTCTACAAAAGTAGCATTACACTACGATCCGTTGTACCCAGGTCACAGCAGACGGATTCCAGGTCGACCCACTCAATCCAGAAATGGTACTCAGTTACCACGTTCTGCACGTCACCGGGTACCTGCCAGCCATCGATGCGTCACAGACTCCAATTGTTACCCACACGATTGTACCCTCTCCGTGCCACTCCATGGCAATTTGTTTATCACTGACCGAAATGTCACTTTGTCATCCAGGCTCTGCACGTGAAAGTTTCTATTCGTGACGCTGTATCTGGTATCCGGTAGTGACAGTATCACTACAGCGCACTACTATCTATTTCAAGCCTGCTTAACTACACTACCAGTGCACTGGTAAGATTGCCCAAATCTTTGTCGCTGAGTGCCAGAGTTTTACCAGATTTTGATATCCCAGCATTTTCAGCGATTTCTGTTTGTTGTTGCAGCAATCGCTCGCGTGGCATTGCCCGCAATGTCCGCTTTCTAGCTTTTGCCAGTCATCACCTGCAGTCGTGACATTTCTTCCGTCAGCAGTCAAATGAGCATCGATACTCATGCGATTCTATTGATTTCACGGCTTTCACTGCATCCGTCAAATCTACTGGTATATTCTCGTTCTCCCTTCTCTGCATTTAGATTGCCACCTGTGACAGATACTGCCACGCTCGTGGTCGCTTTCACAGTCGTATCTCTACCATCTCACAGTGTAAGTTTTGGGGCCATCATCTTCGTTGCTGTGCTGCCACCGTTACATTGTTGCTACCTGGTCATGCTCACTTTCACAGCCCCTCATGCGCCGCACCGGTAATTGGCCACTTTGCTCACCTGCCGTGGCCAAGTTGCTTAGATCTTGGCTCTGCCGCATTATCGATAGCACTACGAGTGTCACTTGTTCCAAACCTGATATTGACCACACCATTTTCCGCTGCTGGTAGCCAGTAGCAATGGCCTGTGGTCTCTACAGAATCAGAGTTGCTGAGCCTCGTGTACCTGCTCTAGATGTCTTTTGGCGCTACAGGTGCCTCTACCCGCCAAGCAAAAGTTCAAACCCTGTTTCAATCTCACAGATTTCTGTGCATCCCACTCCGCACTCACTACTGGCATCGATACGACAGATGCATCTAAGCTCCTTAGCTACTACACTCGCTTTCCACCGCAAGCCCACTCAGCGCTGGCTTCCAGGCAGGAGCTTGCTCCATCTCCCGTAGCCGGATTCGTCCACAAAGCTGAAGTCTTGCATGATTCTCAACGCAATACTCAGCATCGCCACTTTTGAGTAACTAACCAGCGCCATGCACCCGCGACTTTCTGATGATTACCAAGCGTTGCCTCCGCCAATTTCACATCCAAACCATCGCCCGCGCGATTTTCTACCAGCATCAAATGCTATTCGTAGCTCCCATCCGCACGAGTAAAAGCTCTCTGCACCTTTACTTTTAACGCTTTCACCAAGCGCTACGGTGCACTTTATCCGTGTTCCGCGCACTATGCTTTGTTACCACAGTCTCAGACCTTTTCAGTGACACTACGGCCATTTGCCAGTTACAATCATCTTTGGACCTGATCTGGCCGCGATCCAAGCTCTTTCAACAGCTTCTTTCAAATGTCGTTGCATTTCTCACCCAGTACCATCCGTTTATGATAGGAAAGTTACCCATTATGCCATCCGCAAGAATTGCCAGTACCACTGATGACATTTCATGTTGCCTGGCTTAGTTTACCTTTGTAGCATCGACAAATTCCATCATATGTAATGAACTCGATCCGTAGCGCTCAAGTCAACACCGTAGAAATAGTCAATCCATCACCTGCAACGGCTACTTTGTGTCGTTTGCATTCACTTTATAAGTGAAGTCACACCTTCTGTTGTAGTTGTATTCGTATCCACTGTTGTGTTGATTCCATTTTGCACCTTTACTGTTTCTTCTTCAAAATGCTTTTGCTAACAAATTAGCACTTTATTATTACCAGCTTCAGATAAATTGCTGTTTTTATCTGGCAAAGATTATCAACTTTTTTCACGGTAGCTGTATCTAAACCGAATGTAACTTACCATCATCTTCTGCTTTAATCACTAAACCAGATTTAGGTCCATCTTCAGTCAGAAGCACATGTCGCCACGAAGTTTAAGCCCTCCTTTGTAGTTTTACACAGATTTTGCATTCCCGTCCGTATCATTGTCTGCACGGTATGTAATGGAGGCATCTGTTACCATTGCCATCACCGAAATCAGCAGTTACGGTTTCTGCTGAGTTGTTACACTCGTAACCGGATTCGCCCACCGCCGTTTTGCTGGTTTCAACGTGTGGCCACTAGCATCGCCGTTTTGATGACTAAATCAGTGCCCATCACCCGCGATTTCTTTTGATATTACCAAGGTTTTCCGCCACCCATATCCAGACCATCGCCCAAGATTTTTCGCGTCACATCAACGTTATTCGTAGCTCCATCTGCACGAGTAAAGTTTTCGCACCTTTTTACTTTTAATTGCTTCACACCAAGATTGGCGGTAGTACTTTATCTGTGTCTGCCGCATCTTTGTTGCTGCCGCAGAAGTCTAGGACCTTTGTTTCCAAGGCTTGAGTTGGCGTTGTTGATATTATATCCAATTTGCTAATCGCATCGTTTACGCTCTTTCGCTTCTCCGTCGTATTGCTTCCATCATCTTCGTGATGTTATGCGGACCCAGGGGCGATCCATCTGTGCTTACTTTGAATCACCACCAAGAGCTGTTGGCAGTCAGATTTAACAGTATGTAATTGACCGCCGTTTACAGCTTCTTTAGAACCAGCGTTAACTTTTGCCATCTGCAATATTGGGACAAGGTAGTGGCTGTTTTGCATCTCCACCCGCATTCCCACCACACGAGCTTTCAGGTTGTCCACTGCTTGCGCAGTGCCATTGTTTCATCTGCCGGAGTACCGCCGCTTTTAAGCATCATCTTTGTGATAGCATGCCACCTGCCTTTCACCCGCCGTCTCTCAGCATCGTCAGTATATACCACATGCGCCTGCTTCGCCGCTGCTGCAAAGCATTTTATTTTCAGACATGGTTTTACCATTTTGACCGTCTGCACCAGTTGCTTTATTAGCACCGCTCGTCGACCGTTAGAAGTAGTATCTCCCTAGTTGAGCCAGTTTATCTGTCGCTTTTTTCTAATGATAAAGTAATCAAACTGCTGCCACCTGTTTTGATTTCACTCAGCTGTACCTTCAAGCCAGCGCATTCTGTAGCCAACGGTAAATTCAAGTATTGTTTTTATCTGCATCCTCGCACTCTTCATTCGTATGAAGGTAGATTTGCATTTTTAGTAACTGTATCTTTCTGGGTTGGGTTGATAGTTTATTCCGTATTGTTGTTCAAAGATTCCATTTTCTGTGTTTCTGCTAAGTTCGTAATTTTCCGCCATGGATTATCCTTGCTTATGGTAATAGTTTGATAAACCAGCAAGACCATCTTGACCAGCCGGGCTGTGTTAGCAATAGATACACCACTGCGCCTAAGATAATTTTAAGGCCTTGGTTTGCCATCTGCATCAGTACTTGCACAGACGTGATATTTTTCAACTCACTTGCTAGTGTTACGTTTAATGTATCTTGAGTTCGCCGTCACTGGAAATATTGTTTGATCATGGATGTTTAAGGTTTCCCATTCCCATGAGCGTCACTGTATCCGCTGTCAGACTATCACGGATGAACGTCATGCTCACCATCTACTAAATTAGTACCTGTGCCTGTTAGTACGTTGGTATTTTGATTTTCATAGCCGCATCTAATTCTTTTCTCAATAGCCCTTTCAATGTGGTTGCATTTTCACCAGCACCATCCGCTTCTTGTAATGTTGAAAGTTGGTCCTGGTTACAGCCCCATCTGGCAATCGTTGTGCCACCGACGACAGCTACAAGTTGCCTACAAGTCGCTAATTTACCTTTGTAGCATCCGACAAATCTGCTGTGTATGCATCGAACTTTATTTATCTGAGTTGCATTGTTAATCGTTACCGCATCACTACCTACTGCTATGGTTGTATCAATTGCATTCACTTTGTAAGTAGTAACCCACTAGTTGTCGTTGTATCTGGTATCCACCGTTGTATTGATACTCCGGTGCTACTTTTACAACTTTTTCGCCGCTGTTTTACAGCATGAAGCTGGCCTGGTCTCTCACTCGTTTGTGGCTGGTTACTCAAGTCCTTGTTTGCTTTGATTAGTCAATACACCACGGTCGCCATTCTTAAACCGATATTTACCATAACCATCAGTCGCCAGGTGAAATAATACCTTTCTTAGTCGCCATGTTGTCTGTATTTGCTGTTGGGCTTGTTTCACCTGTGGGTAGAGTGCTTGCGTACTAAAGAAGCTACAAAGTTAAATCCATCTGTGGTTTAACTTTTATTTTCGCTGTTTTGAAAAGCTCGGTTTTATAGGAAATATTAGTGTTATACCCAAGTTATTAGTTACCAATTTACATTCCAAATCAATGCTACCTTGTCTCCATCTTTAGAGCTTTTTACGGTAACTCAGTCTCCATTTTTAATCACCAAGTCATGTGTACCATCCCCATGATTTTGATATTACCAAGGTTTTCGTTAGTTTACATCTAAACCATCACCCATGATTTCGCTACATCAATATTGTTTGTACCAGTTGTTTCAATGAGTAAAGTCATAACACTTTCAACGCTTCACCACAAGGTTGCGGGTGTACTTATTCATTTATCTTTTATTATCAGTAGAAGTTCAAGCCTTTATTTCAAGGCTTGAGTTGGCGTTGTTGATACGGTATCTAATTTGCTAATCGCATCGCTTCACGCCTTTCGCCTTCCGTCGTATTAAGCCCATCATCTTTCGTGATGCTGTGGGTAGGACCCGTGGAAGGATCCATCTGCGTTTACTTTGAATCACCAATCAAGAGCTGTTGCTAAGTCGGATTTTACAGAATGTACCTGACCGCCGTTTACAGTGCTTTCAACCAGTTACGACTTTGGCCCATCTGCTGCACATAGATAAAGTGGTGGTTGTTTTGTATTCCATTTGCATTCACCACACGAGTTTCAGGATTGCCCATCGCTTTTTGGTGTAGTGCCATTGTTTTCATCTGCTGTTTTGGAGTACCGCCGCTTTTACATCATCTTTGGTGATAGTATTTACCATCGTTGGCTTTTCTTCACCAAGCGTTCTCCAGCATCATCAGTATATACTATTGTGCCTGCTTCTGCCATTACGTTAAAGTATTTACTTTTTTCAGATACGTGGCTTGTCATTCAAGCCATCTTTTACCAGTTGCTCGTTAGCACCGTCACGACTGTTAGAGGTTGTATCTCCACTTTTGACAATTGGTCTTCACTGTTTGCGCTAATTCAACAGTAATTAATTACCTTTTGCCGTAGTCGTGATTTCATTAGCACCCTTTTACATGCAACGTTCCTGTAGCCAACGATAAACCCACTTTGTCCAAAGACCAGACCTTAGTATTTTTAGTTACATTGCCTGCAAAGTTTAGATTTGCATTACCGTAATGGTATTGTTTAAATTAGCAAGCTCTGTTGCTACATAATTCTCATTGTCGTGATTGTCGATAGCACCATGAGCGTCGCTATCTAAACCGATGTTTTACCAGTTAACCATCAGTCGCCGTAGAAACAATACCTTCTTTAGTCGCCACGTTGTCTGTATTTGTTGTTGGGTTTGTTTCACCTGTCACAGAGTTTTTGGTGCCATCGTACCTGGTGCTAGCTATGTGTTAAAAACCACTTTGTAATTTAACTTATTCTTAGCTGTTTAAAGCAATTCATGATAGAAATAGTAGGCATTCCAGATCGCTTACTTAATCTCTAGCATCTCCTAAATCTACAACGCCTTTATTACCATCTTTTGGCGCTTGTACCAAGATTTTAGTATCACCATTTTAATCACCAACCGCGTACCATCACCAGAGATTTCTTTGATATTACTGTTTTCCGCCAATTTACATCCAGACCATCGCCTGCGATTTTTCAATTACATCAATATTATTCGTAGCTCCATCTGCACGTGTAAAGTTTTCTGAACCTTTTACTTTAATGCTTCACCAAGGTTACGGTGTACTTCTATCTGTGTCTGCTGCATCTTTGTTACCGTAGAAGTCCAAGTTTTTCAGTCAATGTAGCAGATTTCAGGCCTGTTTTGGTAATTTTATTAGATAAATCATTGTACTGCTAGCTAGCAATTCCCCAAATTATACTGTATTCTAGGTTAGTGATGTTGTTACAGTGTTTTCCAAGTTCGTTACATTGTTTCTAACGTTCCTACTTTACCAGTTGTTTTGTAGGATTTGTATTTTGGTTCGTATTAGTAGGCATTTAACTTATCGGATAGCATCTTTAATGTTTTTGTTGCTCTATGTGTTACCATTCGCTTTGTAATATTGGAGTTGGTCCCGGTGATGTGCCATCTGCAAAGAATAGCGGCACCGCCAAATTACATTTGCTGTCGTTTGCTTGGCTGTTAATTCTGTTTTGTTGCACTGGTGATGTGCTCAATGTATAGGCCCGGATTTTAGTAGTTGCATCTGGTGTACCATCACTGTAAAGTTCAGCAATCTGACATGCTACCGTTGCATCGTTAGCACCACTTTATACGGTGTAACCCAGCTGTTGTCGCTGTATCTGTATCCACTGTTGTGTTGATACCAGGGTGCTACTACAGCGGTCTTGCGCCGCTGTTTCGCCAATCCTTTGACTTGTTTCTTACCATCATCAGATAAATTGCTTAAGTTTTTTATCCGTCAGCATTGTTCACTTTTTTCACGTAGCCTTATTTTCCAAACCAAAATGTAACTTTTACCATTATCCTTCGTTGTAATCACTTTAAACCAGATTTTAGTCCTTCTGCTGAAGTCGTTACATCCTTGTTTCTTGTTACATGTAATTAAATCCATCTGCTAATTTAATGGATTTCTTATTTTCTACTGCATCATCGTTTTGCACGATATTTGATAGATGTCTCTGGTAATTTTATTAGATAAGCATTATAATTGCTAGTTACCGCATACCCAGGTTAGTGACAAGTGTTTCCAAGTCCGTTACATTTGTTTCTGTTCCTACTTACCAGCCGTTTCAGAAATCTTTTGAGTCTTTGACCCGCATTAGTTGCATTTAACCCATCTGACAGCATCTTTTAACGTGTTAGCTGTTTCAGTACCAACCTCTGCTTTGTAATGTTGAAAGTTGTCCTGTAACAGCCAATTTCTGCACCAGTACCACCAATGACAGTTGCAGCTGCTCATGGTCGCTAATTTGCCTTTTGTTGCACTGCCCAACGTAGCAACGGATTTCGGTAGTTGCATCTGCGTACCCGCCATCAATTGTAAGTTCATACCGTACAGCCACCGTTGTATCAACGTTTGCATTTACTTACACGCAGTGACCCAGCGGTTGCATATCTGTATCCACTGTCATGTTGATACCAGTGCTACTTTTACAGCTTCCTTTCGCACCGCTTTTGCCACCCTGTTACTTGCTCACATCATCAGATAAATCGCTTAAGTTTTTATCACTCCATTGTCTACTTTAGCCACGAGTAGCTTTATCTAGACCAAATGTCACTAACCATCCGCAACCTGTTGTAATAGATACAAACCAGACTTAGGACCATCAAGTTGTTACGTTTCGTTCAGTAGTCATGTGAAATTAAACCTTTTTTCAATTTCACCGCATTCGCCAGCCAGTATCTGCAACACCATTTGCAATGGTATGTAATGTCCGTCAAATTAGATGCCACAACTTTGCATCACAGTTAATGCACCATTGTCGCCAGTCTTACCTGGTGCGATCGTCAGTAATCGCACCCATTTTGATGACTAAACAGCCCTTGCCATCACCACGACTTTCTTCTTGTCAGATAACCTCTGTCAGATACCCCAACCAACCAACCCACCAGCTCCAGTAGTTCATCTTTTCCAAACGAATATTTGTTCGCTGTAGTAGAGTGTACTAAGAACCACCTTCACCGTCAACGTAGTATCTAGTAACGAGCCACGCCAGCATTATCATCACTCCGTGAAAGTAATATGCTTTTGCCTTGAAAAGTATCAAAATAGATTGACTTACTTTCCTCCCACTGCAGAAGAGATCTGAAATCAGTCGTACAGCATTCACTGTTGTATTAATACCATCTACTACAGACTTTTAGCAATGTCCTTAATTGTCACACGAGTACTTAAGTCTTGGTTATTGCCATTTTGTTGAATCAATGATGCCACCATCAGCAATCAACTGTATACTCACCTGTTTTATATGCATCTCATGTTTTATCAATTTTAGCATCAAGAGCTGTTTACAATGCCACAGAAGTAACAAGCTCACTAACTTCACCCACTGGCACCCAATACGCACTTGCAATACTTCGGGGTAACTGTCAACGCCCCATTGCCAGGACCTTCACCGTCAACGCTGCATTGTCTCCACTGGTAACAGAGGTCAATACATCCTTAGCTTTACCATTGTTGTTTCTTGGACGATATTATCACCCGCTTTAAAGTAACTGCTTTTTTCTTGACAAACCACTAACCGTTTGCGGTGTAGCATCCGCTGTGCAGTTCCACTTTGAGCAAGCAACATCCATCCACCAGATTTTCACACATCCGTAATTTCCCACAGCCTGTTTCACCAGAAACATCTCCTTACCATTTACGTAATTTAAAGTGAATTTACCAGTAGTACCTGGTCTATAGCCACGTCCTGCTTTACTTTTATATGGCTCAGGGATTCTAACCTCTTTTAACTGTTTCAAATTCACCGATCATAATCATTCATACCACCATTAACCCGACAATCGACGCAGCATATTTCCCGTATCATCGGTACCAATAGCATTTTCGCCATTACATCGCCGCTACCAGCAATGACACAGTAGCCCACTATTACTCCACCGATCTACCAAACAACCAACAGTAGCGTACCATCATTTGAGTTAGTAGAACTCACCATACCACGAATGTAGAACTCGCCACTGCATAAGTACCTACCGGGCAACCGCACCACTACCACACCAGCTGATCGCTCAGAACCCATAGCAACCGTATATGTAGCACCAGTTGTAGTCATCACCAACTATTCAATCACCAATAATGAAAGCGATTCCAGAAGCAGTAACCCTTATAACCACACCAACGTCGAAACCCGGATACCGACGATTAGAGCGGCAACAAAAGACTGTTCCCACTGCACTACTGTATAACCACCGTCGTCGATGCACCACCGTTACCTCAGCCGACACCGAAGGCACTATCATTAGCATTGGATGCACGAGAAGAACTACCACCGCAATGGTATCTGCCGCCAGCGCTTGCGCATCATTACCCACAGCGACACACCAATCTCAGCCCCCAGAAATTGCAACTCACCGATAGCAACGGCACATATTTTCTTTTCTGCATTGGCACCTTCACCAACAGCAGGAACTAACTCCGACCCCGCTTCTTTACCCATAGCACAGCATTGGCTTGATGCTCAGATTTCACCGATGGCTATTGCACTCACTTCGGCTGTTTGGCACCAAACCCACGGCTGCAGACATCTCCTCGATGCCGTAGCACCCTTACCAACAGCCGGCATCAACCCTGATGCCATGTTCATGATCCCAAGGCAGTTGCATCGCTTGAGCTTTTGCCGCCTTACCCACAGCCGTCGCACCTCTGCAGTAGTCGCATTTAAACCCGTCATAAAATATTCTTGCAGAGGCGATGCACTTAACCAATAGTCACGATTTTCTGGTGGAAGAGATGCTTTTTGTACCCAAACGGGATGCACTAGTCCCAGAAGTCGCGAATATAGCAAACACAGTCGCCAGATTTTTCCAGACGCCAGAGTTCGTTCTGCATTATCACTTGGCTTACCATTAATGCCAACGATAGCTACGGCATTTGCCGCTGTGTCGCCTTGATACGACCCAACAAGCATTACCACCTGCTGCCAGGAGCACGTAAACCCACAGACACATCGCCCCAGCTATTATAACCATCGATCTTTGTTTAACCATATCTTTCCATTACCAATACCTGGTACACCTGCAGAATACATATCAGCACTCATAGATTGCCAACTGATAGCACATTGCACCTTTACCATACCCACGGAATCGCCTCAATGTAGAAGCCCTTCTTCAAAGCACGAGCTTGTTCACCAATGCCATCACCAGCAGTGCTCTGATTTAAAAAACCAATACAACACCATAGTCACCTGTCACTTCGCAATACGCCCGACAGCCACACCAAACGACTCATCTGCAGTGGCACCATCCCGACTGCAATGCTGAATTACCACTGCACGAGCTTTATTACCCATGGCGCAACACTAGGACCACAGTCGAGCCACATCGCCTGAACCTACGTCCAGAATAAAGCTATATGCGCCAATTGCTATTGAGCTATCTGTAAAAGCATCTGCCACATCCTATCGCCGTGGCATAATAAGAACCCATCTGACCACCGTCGAAGGCTCCTGCCCGTACCTCAACAACGCTGTCTCCGATCCCACAGCCAGCCGCCAAGATACTCTGTTACGACGACTTCCCTTTTTCCCTGAATGACCTCTTTGCCATTTCAGAGACAAACGAAGTATTGTTTCGATTTGCTCCAAATAACTTTAAAGATCTTATTCATTATGTTGTTAACTCCATTCACTGTTCAACCATGTTTCATCATACACAGCAACCCTATGCTACTACACGCTCACCTTTGAAAGTCCTACTACGACCAGAGCAATCCACCTCCTATATCTCTCGTCCGCCCACTATTGAATGCTTATATGTTATGTTTTTTTCACCATCCCACGTAATCCATATAAATAAACATCACTGCGCTTACGACATACCTTATAACCTCCTATACCATTCATACGTATTGAGGAAAAACGACAACAGACCCTCATTTCATTCTGATAAAATGACGTCACATAATCACAAAGTATATACCTAATCACCGATTTTTAAAATTGAAAATTAACTCAATTTTTAAATTAAAAAACATGTCGAATTAAATTAAATTTAGGGTATAAAATGTTCAAGAGTACATATTCAACAAACAACAACTGTTCTAGATCACAGAGTAGCTTTTATATTATATTATATCAAATCACTATAATCATAAGCAATCGCATTGTTAAATTAAACTTTCATAGGCGTTATTAACTACCCATTCATTTTCATAACTGTGAACCATCCCATGCCACAAATTATACTCTATTAACTATTTTTCTCATTTACAGTATAGTAGCTACACTTCACCTGTGAAAGGATAGTCTATCATCCCCTCACCCAAGCACAACGACCGATATTTTTCATAAGTTACAACAAATCTTCTATAGAACCCCACCTATAGATATACTGTGCATATAATAATACGCACGCACGCAGATAGCATGGTACCCTAACTCATCATCAGATATCCGCCAGCAAGTACATCCAACGTTCTCGCATCCATCAGTCAGCAAGAAAGAAATGAGAGAACATGATGAAAGAAGATCTACTGAGAAACAACAACCACAAACGTATTCCATGAGAGCTACTGTAACTACCGCCATATTAGCCTCTACTATACATTTTCCGTGGTCAAGCACAGGCAACTGGCTCCACCTAAAAGATATCGAATTGCATAACGCGACGGGCGTCCTGTACGATGCCATGCATGAAAACACAATACGAATATTACGCATCTATCCCAAAGCCACCATCACGATGGGTGGTGGCACCAAGAATAATCCTATCCTTTGGGAGATCAGTGGACGACATTAAAATGAAGTAGAAACTTCAAAAATCTGCCAGCTGGTACCGCTGTTGGTCTCTAATACCCACGCCCGCACGGGGTCCACCGAAATTGGGGACCACACGCCAGAGAACGATATTAAGATTGGTGATATTTCACAACAAGCTCAAACATATTGGTGTAGCTCTACC
>BNJS01002591.1_pt1 | contig 113506 bp, 111 predicted proteins | sample 8540461 | NCBI WGS metagenome assembly BNJS01 (sample SAMD00202454, study PRJDB9452) | human saliva metagenome | isolation source: human saliva | place: Japan | reverse complement strand
CACACACACACACACACACACACACACACACACACACACACACACACACACACACACACACACACACACACACATGGCACACACACACACACACACACACACACACACACACACACACACACACACACACACACACACACACACACACACACACACACACACACACACACACACACACACACACACACACACACACACACACACACACACACACACACACACACACACACACACACACACACACACATATATAATAATACACACACACACACACACACACACTAATAATAATAATATTATATATTTACACACACACACACACAGCCACACACACACACACACACACACACACACACACACACACACACACACACACACACACACACACACACACACACACACACACACACACACACACACAACACACACACACACACACACACACCTCCTCCTCCTCCCTCCTCCCTCCTCCTCCTCCTCCTCCTCCTCCTCCTCTCCTCCTCCTCCTCCTTCTCCTCTCTCTTCCTTCCCCCCGAAGCGATAATACCAAGATTCGTTGCTACTTTATTATATCACTCTTGCATTACCATACCTATGTTGCAGACTGTGTTTTATCATCAAGATACGACTCGAGAATCCATTCTGATGATGCCTACGTATTACACTTCTGCCTTACTAATAGCATCAAATGGTCTAAACTTTTCCATCTCCATTCCACTTCCTCATCACTCCAAGCTGATAAGCAAGAGTAATATAAGGTTTTTAAAAGGTAGGATTGGCATTTTTCACATGGGAGTAATTAACAGACAAGTTTGTATCAGGTTTTCTAAAAGTACATTGATTGCAAGTTTGAAAAAGATTTTAAGCACTTCTTCTCTCGAGAGATTTCTCTTGGAGCAAAACCCTCTCACTATCAAACATCGTCATTTTCATAACTTGCTCAAGAATGACGAAAGCCTTTTAAATTCTTCTAGAGTTACAATTTTTCAGAATCCTTGATTCCGAGATATTCCTTCTTGTATAACACTTTTCCATTTTCAATAGTCGGATTGAAGATTACGGTATCTTGATATTTAGTCTTCACTCAACAGGTTCAGGTTTATCTTCTGCTGTTTCAGTTAGGCTTTTGGCTCCAGCGACGTTATGCTCAGTTTCTTCTGTATTATGTTTACCAGTATTGATCTGTACTTGCAGAGCTTCATTTCCATCAGTTCTACTTCCTGAATGATCCCCATTGGGACAGTTATCATAACAACACTTACACTGAAGAATCATCTCGAAGGCGGTCTTGCTAATGAGTAAACTCTACTGTTACATTCCTATTTCATCACGAGCAGAAACAGTCACATCATAGTTTCCTTTCGCTGTAGGGATTCTGAAATTGTTACTGTCTTTTTCTTTAGGATTAACTGATAACATTAAAGTTTAGCCCATCTCGAGTCCATCTATTTAACCCTTATCCACTGCTTTATTATCCTTTACCATGAAATTAAGATCTGTTGCGGTTCTTCCTCTTTTTGTAGAAACTTCTATGGGAGTTTTTCAAAAAGTCAGTGCAGGATCTACTCGTGATCGTTGCTTTAACTTCACTAAAGTCCCTAGCATCAGTTACTCATAATAAGGGTATAGTCAAAGCGGCAAGGGATTTTTGGAGATGTTTATTTACTTCTATAATATCAAAAGCTCCATTATCGTTCCCTTTAGTAATGACAGAAAGCGCATCTCCTTGCTTATCTTAGCAGGCAAGTCTAACAGTATGAGTATCTTTCGGAGTTGTCTCAGCGATAGTTTTTCGAGATCGGATCAAGCTGTAGCGATATTGATATTCAGTTGTCCCAAAACTCAAAGTCAGATTTCGACTTTATCTCTTACCTGAAGACAGAGATATTGATTGATTATAGTTTGAGTCTGAAAAATCAAAAGTATATTTGAATAGTTCTGTTGTTTTGGAGATTCTAAACTCCTAAACTCACATAGTTATCCAAGTTTTATTTGAAGATATTCCATAAGTTAGCTCAATCATTATAATTAGGATCTGATTTTCATTTCCTCTTTCCAAAGTCCTGCTCCTCACTCATCTTTAACTTTCAAAGTTAACTATCCATTTTCTTCATAAATCTGAATCTCGTTTTATATCTAAAATTGTTGGTTCTGTTTGATCTATGGTATATCCAGATTTCGTTAGCGAAGTACTGTTTCCATAGCTTTATCTATCGCTTCTAGAGTAATTTCTCAATTAATAATAGGAGTTTTCGTAGTAAATTTACATTTCACAAAATTCTTTGACTCTGGAGCATTTAAAATCATCATGATCTAAAAGTGGTAGGAGTAATAATTTTTACGCATTTTCATCTATTCCTCGATATCAATAATAGTAATAATGAAAGGAATTTTTCCTCAAGTTAAAAAGTGGTTCTGGCTGAATATCTATTGTTGGTTTTGTCGTCCTCTTTGTAGAAGGATTGGCCATTTTTGTCCTTCTGCTCAAGTGTTATCTGTTGCTTTTATGATAACGGTTCAGAGACTTCGTAACACGAGTAAAATGCTTACAAATTACAGGCTTATCTCGAATCTTGTTCCATTATCTTCCTGAGAAGTACAGGTTCAAAAGCTGAACCTGGGTTCAATTTGGATCTTCAATTTCAATCTTTGTTATAGGCTTTTTACTTGGAGAATACACTGTAAAAGATCAGGTCATCTCTATGTTGTGGTGTAATATTATCATCTGAAAACTCAATAATCGGAGAATTTTATCATGTATGAATAATTCCCTACCGTATCATAACATTTCACGTTTAAAGTATGAACTTCTTCTCAAGGTACAAGCTCTATCTCAACAGAATTTATGGGAAAAGGAGTAATAGTTTTCGCTTTTCAATGAGGAATCTGTATACAACACTTCGCAATATTTTGTTCCTCTGTCATTTGATCATCAGGAAGCTTTGAAAGAAAAATAATTGGCTTATCAATCTCAGTTCCATTATTGGTATCTATTTTAAGTTGTACTAGGTTGGAGCTTGGTATCTAAGGATATCCACTGGCCTGTACAGAGCTTCAATCTTTTCGCCCTCATTCAACTGTTTTCGAAAAATTTAATTCAGATTTTTCCATTTGGTCTTTCATGAGTAGAGGATAATTTTACTGTACAATGTGCAACTTTATCATCTAGAATCATCAAGCTTTACAATCTAGATCAGAGTGATCAACAGTGGTCTGTGCTGAATCAATAGAGAATACCCCAGCATCTAGATCAGCTTGTGTCAATGGATACAAACTCTTAAAAAGTAAACCTTGTATCCATAATTTCTCCACTACTTTGCAATGTCAGTTGCGTGATTAGAAACTCTGGCTTACAGTCAAATTTGTCTTGTCTTTGAAATATTTAGACCTTTGCGAAACAACTTTATCTCAAAGCCTCAGAAGGTACAATAGGTAGATTGAACTGCAACATCTCTAAACTTTGATAGAGTCGAAAATCCTGCTTGATGTTTGGCATCTATAGCCTCTAAAAGTTTTTGATAATTTTCACTAGGATATCGATATACACCTCTTTACTTTTTAATCCATCATCTTTAATAAACACACCTCGAAAATGGACTCATGAGTTTTTAGAAAAATCCCAATTTGGAAATATCATGAGTAAAACTTGAAGCTCTATTAAACATAAAGCCACATACTAGTAACCTTGCTAGTATTCCAGCTAGCAAATATCGTTGCATTAAATTTTATAGCTATCTGCAAACATTCCACCCATATTGGTCACATTTACTGATATCCCAATTTCCTATTGGTTGATTAAAATTCTAGCTCATCACCAAACATTCCATCATATTAGTTACCTTATAGTAATCCAGCCTTCCTATCGGTTGATCAAATTTTTGGCACTTCGAGGCAAACATATAATCCATACGAGTTACATTACTCGTATTCCAGTTTCCTATTGGCTGATCAAATGTTTTGGCGCTCATTGAAACATAGCCTGCATGGTAGTTACCTTTACTCTGTATCCCAACTTCTATTGGCTGATCAAAATTTTGACGCTCAATGAAACATCATAAGCATATTAGTTACATTACTTGTATTCCCAATTTCCTATTGACTGATCAAAATTTACTGCTTGGCGAAACATTGAATTCATGGTAGTAACCTTACTTGTATCCCAGTTTCCCTAGGTTGATTGAAATCTCTTGCTACATGAAACATAAAGGACATATCTGTTACTTTACTCGTATCCCAATTCCTATCTGGTTGATTGAAAAACTGTTGCTCAATGAAAAGTTGAATACATAGTTTAGTTACCTTACTCGTGTCTCCAGTTTCCTATTGGTTGATGAAACTTTATGAGCATAATAAAACATTGAAGCCATATTAGTCACCTTACTCGTATTCCAGTTGCCTATCGGTTGATTGAAATTTCTTTGCACTCAGCATCCCCAGTCATATTAGTCACTACTAATGGTGTCCCAAGTAGAAATATTTCCGTCAAACTGCTCTGCTCAGTTAAACATTCCTTGCATATTCTCAACTTTTGACACATCCCAATTAGAAAGATCCTGATTAAGGTCTTAGCAGACTGAAATATGAGCCATATTAGTCACCTTACTCGTATCCCAATTTCCTATTGATTGACTAGTTTGTTTCGCTCAATAGAAACAGATGAGACATATCGAGTTACAACATTTACTACATTCACCTAGCAAATATCGAATTGAATTTCTGAGCAACGTATAGCATCATATCATAGATGTATCTCTTTACATTACCAATCCAGAAATATTTCAATTAAAGTTAGAAGCATAAGCAAACATAAAATCTCATGTTTGTCACATTACTTGTATCCTGAGCTGGATCGAAAATAATCTAGCTGTTTTAAAGTACTGAGCCACTAGCATCGTCTGGAAACTAACATCTTTTAGTAAATTCAATCTTATTAAGTGATTCAGTTTTTAACGGATAAATCAATCGTTAGCTGACGTCGTTTAGTTCAGCTCAATCTTTCCATTCCCTGAACAGTCAAGGTCTGCGCACCTGATCCCACACTCCATCTACATTTCAGTCCCAAGATTTGAGTCTGACTTGGTACAGAGACCTGAGCAGAAGCCAACTCTATAGAAATAAAAACTTAGTAAAAATGAAAAATCAACTTTTGAAAATAGTCTCATTTTTCTTATCTCAATGAAAAGTAAAAATATGGACACTTTGATAATATTTTTATCAAAAAGCAAAATCAACCTTTCTCTTTCTCAAAATCATCATTTCAAATACTTTTCGTTGACAAATTCAGTATTTTAGGACTAATAATAAAATTATTTACAAAAAGATTGAGAAAACAATCTCTTTTCATATTATGAAAGATACTTTATAGTTTATTTTTATAGCTCACATATGAATCTCGACCAAGCAAATCACATCGAATACGAACTTTATCTCAAAGGTCTCACAGAAGAAAAACATTCACAAAATCTCAGCAGACCTAGGGAGAACCAGAACGAATGCTCCAGCATAGACTCAAGAGTCTGAGGTATTCCAACCAATTAGAAATGCCAAAAATTCTGACCCGAAATCTCAGATCTCAATTTTGACGAACTGGTTTATTACGCCAAACCAAAAACCTGATCTCCAACCTATGTAAACGATCGAGACCAAGTACCTACCGAAAATCAAACAAACTTTTTCAAAGACTAGGAATCTCGAAGCAGAGCAAAAATATCTTGCCGGAGCTGGAGGACAATTTGACTCTACTGCAGTTTATCACAAGATCAAAGAAATCCAGAGCAAAACAGGGCGTAATCTTTGAAGATATGAAAGAATGTACATCAAATACCCAGATCTCGTACAAAAAATACTTTTATGAAAACAGTTCCTATCAACGACCATAAATTTGCAGCTCTCCACGGAGCGGTTTGGAGTGGAGGAAGTTTTTGTCTATATACAAAAAAGCGTAAAACTAACTCAACCTTTACAAGCATACTTTCGTATGAATACCTCAGCTGGTAGACAGTTTGAACATACCTCTCATTATCATTGAAGATGAAAGCAGAAGCACAATACATTGAAGGATGCTCTGCTCCAAAGTACAACAAACTCTCGCTTCACGCTGGATGCGTAGAAATTTCTGTAGGAAAGCACGCAAAAATGAGATATTCATCAGTAGAGAACTGGTCACTCAATACCTACAACCTCAATACCAAAAGAGCCATTGTTGAAGAGCATGGCCTCATGGAATGGATTAGTGGGAATCTCGGTTCTGGAGCGACAATGCTCTATCCCTTGTTCAGTACTCAAAGGAGACTACAGCAAATCTGACAACCTCTCGGTAGTACTGGCATCCAGAGGACAAAACCAAGATGTAGGAGCAAAAGTTATTCACCCAGGAAAAATACACTACTTCAAATATCATTTCCAAATCCATCTCTACCCAATGAGGAATTTCTACCTATAGAGGATTGGTAAAATCGGGAAAAATGCCACAGGTGCACTTGCTGGAATCAACTGTGATGCTCATCCTCGATGAAAAATCTATTAGCAAAACCATCCCTGTCATCGAATCTGAAAACGCAGATGCAATCGTATCTCCACGAAGCCTCAGCTGGAAAAGTTGATGAAAACTCAGATTTTTACCTGATGAGTAGAGGCTTGAGGAAGAGAAGGCAATGTCATTACTCGTAAATGGCTTCATTTCTGGAGTCGTAAAAACAACTTCCTCTCGAATATGCAGGAGAACTCAATAGACTCATCGAACTTGAGATGGAAGGAAGTGTTGGATAAAAACTGAACGCTTGCTTTTTAGTTGATCAAAAAATCATAATAATGAATAAAAATAAAAAATCTGACTTTTTTTGCTGTTTACCTTTATTGGGGACAGGAATATCGTCTACACATGCCTATCAAGAACTCATGATTGAAGAAAGATGAGGAAAACCTATCAGAGTTATCAAAGTAGTTCTTGATGGAGAACATTTTTGTAGTTGCCTCACCTGCTGGCCTCTGATGAGACACTACAGAAAACCTCGCAAAAAAGTCTGAGGAAATACCGCGATCAATGCGGCTTTTTCTGCCCAGATGACTACAGCAACTGTAGAATCAATGGGAAAAAGAGTTACTCATACTATTTCCGAGAGGTATTCCTCTGAGATGAGAAAGTCACGAAGCCCTTTTTGGTGAGATACGAGTATTAGAGCGATTTTCTTTTGACAAAGAAGGAAAGCCATTTTTGTACAAAAATAGTCGGACTTCATGATGAAGGCCTCGAAGTAATATCAATCAAGACAAACTTGATCAGATTTATTTTTGAATTTGAAACTTTCCTGTCCTCTTGCTCGAAGGAGAAGATGTAGTAAAAGCTTATGTAAACTATATCGACTCCAAAATGAGCTGGAAAGCGCAAAACAGAAACTTCATTTGCTCAACTCAAGATTGAAAAACAGTCTATATGGGAGTAGTTTGAGGGATTAGCGTAAAAACTTGCTCCTTACCTAAGGGATCACCTCGGCTGTCGAAATGCCTCTCTCTTGATGCTTGAGCCAGTACAGCAATGGTCTATGAGGGAAAAACTCTCGATAGAAGCCCCTAGAACAAGAGTAATGGACGCTTTTGTCGTACTTACCAAATCCCAATATCAAAACTCACCGGAACTACCCCTAATGGACAAGCTGATAAAATCACAGGATACCAAGGGTATCTGCCAACTTCTGGAGATTTCCAGAAACTCACAAAAATCCAATCCTCTCTAGATCAAATCTTCCTTATGTACGGGAAAAACAAATATAAACAAAAATTTATCAATCGCATCCGCAAGATGATTTCTCCTGAACTCTCCCTCGCAGACAAATGGCTCTACAATCAGCTTCTTATCTCACTTTATACCATCGATACGATGCAATAATGTCCACCAAAAGACAAAAAAATCTGACTCTGAACCTGGAAACTCTCCTGACCTCAAGCTATTGATACGATCAACTCTGCTCTCAAACCAGGATATCACACTATAGATACAGCCTGGATCTACCAAAATGCCCCAGAAATCGCCTCTGCCATCAAAGAATCATGAGTTCCTAGATCAGAACTATTCATCACGAGTAAAAACACGATTTGACTACATTCCCAACTACCAAAAACACCAATTTCAAAAAGTCAGACTTTTCTTACTCTTTACGAAAAACAAAGATTTGAAAAACATTTTACAAGAATTAGAAACAGACTATCTAGATGAACTCTTAATTCATCGACCTACTCGAGAAGAAAAACGACCTTGCCCTATTTGAAATCCTCTCTCCTACCAACAAAAGGGAATCATCAAACATATTTGAGCATCAAATTTTTCCGCTCTCTTACCTCAAACAGCTTCACTCAAAGCTCCCAATCCCTCTCTCTTACAATCAAATCGAGCTCCACCCTTGTCTTTTTGATCCAGAGATAATCAATTTTTACAAAAAGCAAACAATCTTCAAATTATCGCCTATTCACCGCTTGCTCACTGACATCTCCTCAAAAATCCTATTATCAAGCATATTGCAAAAAAACATCAAGCAACCCCAGCTCAAATCTGTATTGCTCGATGTCTAGCTCAATGAGTAAAGCCTTATAGTTAAAGCAACTACTCCTGAAAAATTAGTCCAAAAACCTGAATTCAGAAAAAGATCATTCTTGATCGTCAGGATTTTTGATCTTATTGCTTCACTTCCCAAAAACCATCGTTATAACAATCCCCCATTTTCCTACTTGGGACTAATCTTCATTAAACTTTTCTGAAACTGGAACAGATTGATACTCTCTTGCATCCAAAATTGAATCAATCAAAATCAAAGTTTCTCAAAGTGCTCTCTTATTTTCATGCAATAAAAATAATATCTCCAGGCTTTTACCTTAAGTAAAGTTTCCTTCATCTTTTCACGAAGACTTTTTATCCCAATCTCTGGTATCAATATCTCGAAATACAGGATTTTTGATATCATTTTTCTTTCAAATAAGCAGAAAAATCTGATCTAAAATCTTGTTTTACCTTTTCTCCATATGGATAACGAAAATATTTAGGTCTCGGTTGTCCTATCTTAGCAAAATTAGTCTCAACCTTTTCCACATTCTCTTTAACATCAGAAAAGGTTTGTATATTTTTAAAATTTTCATGAGCATAAGAGTGACTTCCGAGTTCATGACCAGCATCAACTAAAAGCCTAGCAACTTCCTTGTATTTCTCACCAACATTCTGCCCAACTCGAAAAAATGTTGCCTTTTTGTCAAAGAGAATCAAAGCATTTTTAAAATCTCTCTAGTATATTTATTAGGCCCATCATCTAGAGTAATAAAGACCTTATTTTCTATAGAATGCAACATGCGTTCTCTCCTTTGCGAAAAACTATCCTGCATACGAGAAAAATCCAAATCTAGAGACTCATCAGTTTTATTCTCAATCAGAGCCTGTACCTTCATTCTCCTTAAGAACATTTACAAAACTATCTCTAATAGTATTATTCAATTGTGATCCGTGTTTCTGAGTAGGGTTTTGACATGTTGCAACAAGCCCTGCTCCCAAAAGAAGATATTTTAACTTCATGAGTAGAATAGAATCAATAAAACAACACACAATATATCATTTTAATAACAAATGTCAAGACTATTGAAAGAGAATTAGCTTGTATCTGAAGATATTTTAAATATAAGAAAAACTAATTTATTTACAGAGAAGAACCATGGAAAAAGCTCCTCTTATCTCAATCGTCATTCCGCAAGAGTACAAAATTCTCAGCTCCTAGTAGACATTTTACACTGCTTAGAAAGACAAACTTTCCAAGATTTTGAAGTAATTATTGTTTGTGATAGATTCTTCTCTCACTAGAATGGGAAATCTTACAATATCTCCTCTCTATAAAAAAACAAAAATAGCCTCAAAAATCAGACTTTTTCTCATTTTTAATAGCGACTTCACTCCAAAAATCAGCATGAGGAGCCTCTTATGTAAGAAACTTTGGAATACTACAAGCAAAGGGAGAATTCATCCAGCTCTTCGACGATGACAATCGCTTTGATCAAAACTATCTAGACACTGCACTTAAACTCTACAAAGAAAAGAAAAATGAACTCAAAAGCGAGGTAGTAATCACGCCAAGCCTCTACTATAGAGACACTCCCAATATCCAAAAACCAAGGATTTTTAAAATACAACTATCGACTTGCAAGACCGCAAATCAATTTTCTCTCTCCCGATCAAGATCTAACGCAAATTCAGATGTTTAGCGGAAATGGAGTATTTGCAAATGCAAAACTTATGCAAACCACACTCTACGACGAACAAATCGCCCGAATCGCAGAAGACTTAGATTTCACTTATCGTTTACACAAAAAGGAGCAAAAATCCTGACCTTTGCCAATCTCAAAATCCAACACTTTGAAAGAGACATCTTGGAGCAAGCCTGGATCTGAACTCCCTCTCTGCAGAACAAAAATCAAAAAAATATTTTTCATCCGACACAGAAAACATGCAAATTGGGGCTCAGTTTTTGATCTTTATTTTGCGAAGTTCTCGAGGGATAGCGCTCTGGCTTTTCTATCAAAGCCCTCTACTACGGACAAAGTCAAAAATTCCCAATTCTGACTTGAATTTGGAAGGGATACTACAGAGGATGGAAATCCATCTTCTCAAGCTAGTTCTGAGCATAAACAAGAAGTATCTTATCAGTATAGGGAGAAGGGAAAATATCAGCCTTAGAAAAATAGCTTGAAAGCTGACTTTTTAGAGCATTCCATTTTTTTGAAGATCAAGATCTGAGAGAATATGTATCTCTGCAATCAGATTTTTTTGATCTTTTTCGATTCTCTGGAGAAAGATCAGATAAAACCTCATATTCCATACCTTCAATATCAAGCTTTAAGCACATCAATCTGATCAATAGCATGATTATCTAAGTAGTAATTAAGATTTTTCACAATGTACCGTTTTGAAGCTGACCTTTCGAGTTCAAAAAGATGATGTCTGAGATGATTGCATCGTTTTCTCAGGATTAAAGAAAAACTGATAATCTCAAGCTTGTTTTGCCAATCCAGCTATTAAAAAAACAATCTGATCTGAAAAAAATCCTCCAGATTCGCTTTTGCTTGCTCAAGGAGCTGAGGAAAAGGCTCAAAAATGAATTAGCTAATTCTGGATTTTGTTTCAATGCCCAAAGTGAAAAATATCAGACATGACCTCCAATATCAAAAATAGACTTTTGCTCAAGCAAGACTTTGTTTTATCATCGCATATTCTTCAGTAACGAAAAATCTCATGATACAACGCCTTATTGTAATCTTTCATCATAACAAAAAGACTAAAAATCTGATTTTCAAAGTCTGTTTTTCTCCTAAAAGGAATGCAAAGTTTTTCCATTGAAAAAAGAAAGGAATCGCTACAGTTAAAGAGTCAGATTTATTTATTTGCTTTGCTCACATGCAAAAAGATTATCAAAGGACTAACCGTTTACAAAATAGGATACTGAGGAATTGGAATCGCCAGCCTTCCTGATGGGAAAGAGTTTTTGATCAAAGGGAGGGCATTACCAGAAGTATCGTAGATGTTCGCGTAGTCAAAAAACAAAAAGATTATATTGAAGCACATTTGCTTGAAATTAGAAAAATATGATGAAAAATTATCAATGGGACTCCACTTTGTGCTCATTTTTTTTCTCCAATTTGGGAACAAAATCAACCAGCTCACAAAACAGGCTGTGGAGGTTGCAAGTGGCAAGTTATGACTTACGAATCTCAGCTTGCTCTCAAAGAATCGATTATCAAAGATGCTTTTTCAAAACTAAGTAAAACCCATCAAATCAACTTTTTGCCAATTGTGGGCTCTCCATTGAAAAAGGGCTATAGAAATAAAATTGAATTTAGCTTTTGGAGTATACAAACAACTCAATGATGCCTTCAAAAAGCAAAAATCCTGAACTCCAGAACAAGAACTTCTTGATCAAGGACTAGAAAAAGTATGCTGTTGACTCTGATTTTAATATTGGTTTCCACAAACAATGAGAGTTTAGCAAAATCGTAGATGTAGACTCATGTGGATTGATTAGCGAAAAAGCAAATCAGGTTTTTGCCTATTTTAAGAAACTTTGCTTAGAGTCTGGACTTCCTGTCTATGATCAAAAACTCACCAAGGATTTTTCCGCCACTTAGTACTAAGAGAAGGGGTAAATACGCATCAAATGATGATCAACTCTCCGTATCCAACGAAAACCTCAGTGATGAAAAAGGAGAAACACAACTTCGAGACAATTTTTAGAAAAGATAAAAGCTGACTCATTCCTTCAAGATCAAGTTTCGACAATGATCATCAGCTACAACAACGGACTTGCAGATGTAGTAAATAACCCTGAAACTGAAATCAAAACCTTCTGGTGAGAAGGATCAATCTATGAAAAAAATTATTTTTCCACTCAAAGAAAGAGGGAGAATGTGAAGCGATATTCAGGATTTGACCTTCTTCTTTTCTTCCAAACTAATACTCTAGGAGCGCAACTCCTCTTCTCAACTGCAATCAAAATGGCAGGGAAAATCGAAGGTAATGTATTGGATCTGTACTGTGGAGCAGGGAGTATCGGAATTTCTCTCCTCAAACAAGGACTCTGAGAAGAACTTATCGGAGTAGAAATCGTCGAAAAAGCCATTACGACGCTTGGCACAATGCAAAAAATCAATGGAATAGAAGACCGTGTATTCTTTGTAGCTTCTCCTGCAGAAAAAGATGCTCATCAACTATCCAGAACTTGAAACCAAAAGATCAAAAATATTGGACTGGTAGTGATTGATCCTCCTCGTGAATGACTCCATCCAAATGTAATTTCTTACCTCGAAACTTGAAAAAGAATATCAATTCAAACTGTTATACATTTCTTGCAACCCCTATCACAATGGCAAGAGATGTCGAACTCCTGTCTACTGAAGGATTTCAAATTCTCTCAAGTACAGCCAGTTGATATGTTTCCCTCAAACACATCACATCGAATGTATTACTGTGTTGGAATAAACTAGAGAATCGTATTTATTTTCAGAGATGGAGGTAACACTGCCATCTCTTTTTAAATCTCCATATATATCAAAGAGGTTCTGCTTAAAAAGATGGATACAACACCAATAACTAGGTGGGGTACCAAAGTATGAAAGCTCGAACAACATACTACAGCTCCCACCTTAGGGTGTACCACGCTTGAGCTATGCGATCTTAGCCTGGGTGGTGGTTGTATAATATAGGTTGTGCTTTTACCCAGAGTAAAATCTCACCCGTTCCTTTCTCTCTCTTGCAGTAGTCAAGCATGAGAGAGGAGAGGTAATATATAACAGTTAAGTATTGGTTTCTCTTGCATCTTACCAGTGAAAACAATGCGACTAGTGAAGTCAATAATTTTCCTCGTAGTCTGAATTTACACGCTCCATAATCCAGTCATCTGAGGGATTGTCTTTATTCCTCGATTGGTTGCTTCGATTGGAGATTCTGATCAAAAACAAAATTAAGAAAGAAATTTGTCTTTTACTTCTAGGAGGATGATATGTCAAAAGGAGAACCTCTATCATCTGCAATGATTGGATAGCATATACCAATATTATGGATGATGCTACAGCTAGAAGACTCTTCAAGGTATCTTAGCTATCAGAAATTGACAATGCTAGATCCGCCTAGAAGACCTCAAATTTATTCTTGCTCATATTCCAAGACTCTGGAGAAGTTGATGAGGAATATGCTAAAAATCAAGCCTTCAAAGAGAAAAGCTTTTGAAAAGGGCGAAACAAATCAGATCTGACTCTGATTTACTATCTCAGGAATCAAAAAGTGATGCCACGGCATACGATAGCATACCATTGAATGACTAAGGATGCCAATCAATGCCAAGAATGCCTTACTAGTACTAATACTAATATATATATATTTAGAAATATATAATACACGAAATAATAAAAATATAACACAACATAAAAATTAAATGAAGAAATATCGATTGAAAAATTTTTGCAAGATTTAAGTGAGATCTGAAGTTATACTGGCGATTGAGAATTATGCAACGATTTATCATTCAGACAAAACCTATTTCAAGCATAAATGGACTTTATCCGAGTTCTTATCTAGGAAGAATGGAGCGAGAGTGTTTCTGCATAAGTCAGAAGAGACTACTTAGATAAAGATACAGTCGATGAAAATTATAGTGCAGAAAAGATTGAGATTTATCGACTTAAAAACTTTGATGATCGAAAAAGATGCAAACAATCAAGCATTCATCCAGTATCTTCAGTCAGACTTCAAGACGAATTGATCTGATTGTGATAGAGAAACAGAATTTTGAAAACTTACCTCTGTAAGCAACTCATTGACCTATGATTACTTCATTAGTGAGGCGACCTTTGGGCAACTATATCGTAGATGGAACTTGTGTCTTGAGGAAGCCTGAAGAATTTAGCTCAAACTTAAAGTACTTTCCTCTTGAAGCATTGTCCAAGAAGAGTCATCATCTTTGATGATTGGCAAAGGAGCGGTAACAGATGCTTACCTTGAGAAAATGTACTATCGACGATAGTCGTATCGAAAGAGGCTTGAGAACAATAATCACAACCAACCTTACTAGTCTTGGAGGAATTTAAAAAGAGACTCAGGATAGCAAGTAGATTATGATGAATTTCACATATCTATATGTTTTAGCGATGGGTGGAGAGACCGCAGAATCAGTGAGATAAGAATACTAAATCAAATTTTATCAAATAATTAAAACACAATGGATATCTCAAAACAATTTTTACTCAAAACCTCCTTAAGCTCAGGGACTTGAGATGAGAAGTGGATGAGGAGGCATTGAGCAATATTATAGATAGTTTGAGGATGAGCTTTATCATCTCCGAGGCAAAGATGAACTTTCACAAAATTATGAACACGGAAGTGTAAGGCGAGAAGAAGCCTTTACTGGAGTGGGCCTAAAGAGAGATTTTATCAATTAACCAGTAAAAATGAAATTAAAAATTATGAAAAATTATACCGTTCAAGTTTAGACTCTGAGGAGGGAGTTGGTAGTGCTAAGGAGCAAAAGTGGAAGAAAAAGTTTTATGAAAAATACTTTTGTCCTTGGATATATCGATGCACGTGATGCTATGGATCTTCTCGATGAAGTTATAGGTGTTGGTAATTGGCAAAGAGATCATAAAGAAGTCGCAGGTAACGCTATGCTGGTGTTGCTTTACTTATTGATGGCAATCGAGTATGGAGGTGGGACTGCGGAACTGGGAGTAACATGAAAAGGGAGAAGGAGAGTTCCGATTCTTTCAAAGGGCTTGTGTAAATTGGGGGATCGGAAGATTCCTTTATACGTTACCGATCCTACGATCGCTGAAGGCGAAATCCCATAAATTCGAATTACCGAATTTGTCAAAGAGAAATACAAAGACAAGCTTTTAGAATGGCACAAATCTTTATCCTCTTGGGTAGATAACAATGAAAAATTAATCTTTCCAACTGATCAATCGGTTTTACTTAAATCTGACAATATCAATGGTTTAAGTGATATGTCCTCGGACAACGAGAGTCAGAGTTCCAAGCTTACTTGCGATCTGAGAATGCTTGCCCGTATGGAGGCAAAAGAAGCTCTGAAACTACAATACAGAAGTAAATTTCGCAGAGATGGAGAAAATTCAAAGAAAACAACGCTCCAGAAGAGCGTGCAAATGCAATGATTGCAGTCACAGAGGCTCTGAATAATGTGCAGACCTTAGAACTTTCAGATCCTTTGGAAGCAGAAAAAGAAATCATCGTGCCATTGACTGACAAATACAATCTCAAAGTCAGATTTGATGCTTTTTACGGAGACTATATTCTTGATCACAAGACCGTTGCTACCTCTTACTCCAGATGAAAAAGTAGAAGAAAAATACGGTCAGCGGAGTGAGACTCTATCAATATACTTGGCGAAAACATACGGGAGAAAAGTTGCCAATCTACATTCAGGAGAGTAGCGCGTGCTTCCAATTCCGCAGAATACTCAAAAGAGGATTTATTAGACTCTTGTCCCTGAAGAAAAGCACGAGGAACTCAAAACCGTTTCAGACATTAGAACTACCTCTGACACATCCACTCAAGGAGTGGTGTGGAAAAAGATTTGAGTTTGCCTGGACTGATCTTATTCCTGAGGTGGAAGATCTCTCAGAAGGGCAATCATTAAAGACAGAATATCTACAGACTTTACAACTGAAGACATTTTATAAATGCTGTTTATGCTTGGCTCAATAGTCAATGAGCATATTCAATCAAGATTTGAGGATGCTCCCCAGATGGCTACTATGAGATTACTCCTTTCAAGTTTACAAGAGCAATCTCCAAAATCGCTACTTGCGAGGTTGAATTTATACCCCAATAGCTAGAGTACTCAGGGAATACTCCTGAGGAAGTCCATAGCATAATGGGAATTCAGTTTTTGAAAGCAAAAACAAGCAGTGGAAAAGCTGAGTATGTAGAAGTACCACCAGTCTAACAACCGCTGAATTCTCAGAATATACGGAGAAAATCAGAAACTGGATGGCAACTTTTTGGGGTGTATCTCCTCCCTGAAGAGTGGAAGCAAGCAAACGGACTTTTAGATACTGAAAGCTAATGGTTCAAATAACAAGTTGACGATTGGCTCTTACTAGGAGCCGTCGTTGTATCTAATGATTATGCGGAAGAAGATGGAGTCAATCTCACAGGGACAAAAGAGCGAGCTGAAATCTGAATTTACCCCAGCTTGTTCTCCTGTCCCTGTGGAGTGGCAAGTCGCAAAACTCTTTTTACCTTTTTATTAGTGAATAATGGACGAAAGAATAATAATTGTAAACAATGAAATAGGAGAAAAGATTAGAAAAAGAGTATCCTATGAACAACTCAGCCATCCAGAACTTGTGGAAAAAGCTACTTAGAAAAGACGCACTCATAGAAAAATTGAGAAGAAAAAGTCGAAAAGCTTCATGATACAAAGAGACGATTATAAAAATCAGATGGAGCTTTGTATCGCAAGAAATCAAAGGCAGAAGAAAGACAACGACTATCAGATGAAGACGGTAGCTCTCTTTATAAAAAGCTACTGTGCAAATTAGTTGAGTTATAAGACTCAAATAGTGTTTCGGATCAGCTGTGATCTGCAAGCCCCTGTTTTAGCAGGGATTATCAAAGTATTTTATTTATTATTTTGCATCACTATGGAACGATTAGAAAAGAGCAAAGAAAGAACGCAGAAAGTATCTGGATCCTAAGACTCAAAATTTTCTTATCCTCTCAGAAAGATGAGTTAGATAAAGAGGACTATGCACTTTTGTTAGCTCAAAATTATGCTATGGATCTTTATCTAGATATCCTAACAAGGATTGAAAACACACTTAAATTCAGACTTATCTCCCTTGAGTCTGCCCCAGTAGACTAGTGGTCAAGTCAGGAGACTTCAAATCTCCCATCGCCCCATATCCAATAGGGAGTCGCGGGTTCGAATCCCGTCTGGGGCTTAATTATATAAATGCAACAGTAGCTCAGTAGGTAGAGCGAGAGCCGAAGTAAAATGTGGGACTCCATCTGCAGATGGTATTCGGATAACACTCATATCTAGGTCGTAGGTTTAAAATCCTTCCTGTTGCAATGGTGGCTAACAACAGGCGTCTCGTAAGGAGCATACTAAGGTTAGTCTGTCTCGGAGGAGGACGCTCCTCCATTATCAAGGAAGCTCAAGGAAAAAATAAAGAAATGACAACGGTCTCCACATAGAGATGAGTCCCTTGCTCGCTGGTTCGAGTCTAGCCTTCCTTGGATTTTATATTTATTATATATGATGAAAAAAATACTAGATGTCTGCTGTGGATGAAGAATCATTCCGATGGGGATAAGAATAATCCACTAGCTGAGTATATGGACATAAGAAGAGAAGAAGTCCCAGATTTATCCCTGCGAGACCTAACTTCATAGTGGATCCAGACTTTGTGGCCGACTTCCGTGATATTCCAAGAGCTGACAATTCTTATAAGCTGTTGTATTCGACCCCGCATCTTAAGAGTGCTGGAGAAAAGTCTCGGTTAAGAGGTAAGTATGGTAGGCTAATAAGGATGCTTGGCCAGCCGATCTGAGGCAGTGATTCCGGTGAGTGCATGAGGGTATTAGGAACCCTATGGACTCTCGTATTCAAGTGGAACGAGAATCAAGTTAAGCTCCACGAAGTCCTCAGGGCTATAGACTACACTCCACTCTTCTGAACAAGGAGCTGAAGGAATGGGGCTACAATATGGCATGTGTTTATGAAGATTTAGACTGCAGTTTTTATTTATATTACACTATGGAAAGCTACTACAACTCCTCAATGAGTATCAGACTCAAAGAGATGAGAATTAAATTTTCCAGCTATGATGAGAGAAGCCTATCGTTCCTTCTTATAGATTCTAATGAAGTATTATGAGAAGAGACAATAATCAGTAAAAATTCTGATTCATTGAATGGCTAGTTCTTAATATGAAGATCAATACGGATGAATTAATGAGGCATTGACACATAGTAAGACATGACAGATTTAGATGAACCGTGAGATAGTTATGGTTATGTAGATTCGCTTTTAATGTTATTGACAATCCAAGATGAACCTATTGATTTTTAAATTCTATTTTAAAATAATGATTGATGGAAATATTAGAATGGAACGAATAGATAAGATAGTTGAGCAGATGTATATAAGAAGATGAAAAATATTAAAAGAAATTAAATCAGAGCTCGATTCAAACCAGACCAAAAATGTTTGATGTTGTTACTCTTGTGCGAATGGGTGATGAAGAAGGGTAAGAGTATTCCTAAAACATCAGCACAACTAAAAGACGGCGTTCTTAATCGTTCAACTGAAGATTGAGAGATTGAGCTTTATGCAATCCACTTGACTCTTTGATAAAAACGGTAAGGAAATTTATAGAGGAGATATAGTCAAGCGAGATGATCAGAGTAAGGGGAAATGGTGGAGATTTGCAGTTGTAGAAATTGATCCAGATGTTCAGTTCAATTGTTCCTCAATTAAAGAGGTGGATGGGATAAAGAACTCTTCAGATTACACTTTCCGTTACTGACAATCTCGCATATAAAGATACCGAGAACCATCTACGATTATTGGAAATATCTACGAGAATTCAGAGCTAGTCAATAGCTATAAGGGTACCAGACATCGATGTCGGTACCAACACCACTATGAGTTCCAACCTAGTAATTCATGTATCTTACCGACATTTATGTCAGAACATAGAACTTTTTAATTTATAGGCTTATTACTAATGACTAGAGAAAAACTAGAAGCCATCTATAAAGAGATGGCTAATAAGGAGCTACATTTGGATGTAAGGTAAAATTTAGTAAGTGAATCTATAGCATTATAGATAGAGAAAGTGTTTGATTTTTAGATTCTTACAAAAGGAGTAGATTGAAACATTCGCAATACTATTGTGATTGAAGATGGTGTAATTCAAAGGTGTTATAGTATAGAAGAAATCATTGGTCATCCAGTGATGATTGAGATGTGATTGACTGGATTGAGCCCTATTGAAAGGTATGCACAAGACGTCAAATTCAGTCAAGAAAGAAAAAGGAAGATCGATATTGTCCTATTACAATGGATAGAGAACTAATAGAGGTTCAATCAGATGAGTGTATTGATTTTATTTATTCTTTTAATTGCAAAATAAGATGAAGAAATACTGAATATGAAGATGAATCGTGGTATTTATATTTGAAAAACTCAATAAGAAATGAACTGAGTTTCTGATAAAGAAACTCTAACGGAGAACAAATATTATGGCTAATAGCCAATTGTGCAAAACTATTTACTTGATTGAGGTGCGGATACATTGGATATCAAATTAAAATTGAGAACTGGAGTTTACATTACAAGATGCAAAAATCATAATTCAGACTTTTATTTCTTTTTATTATTACAGATATGATGAATTTAATTTTTGATGATTGAAAGATTGATATTAGTTCAACCTGAATAGCAGAACTTTATGTAGACTGAATATGAGGACGGATGGAGTTGAGGTTCAGGGATATATTTGAAAACAGTGAAATACTAGAAAGGATATGAATTGAGAAGAATCTATTGTTTGACAATACTATTGTAGCTTATAAAGCTATTGAGGATATAATGGATAAGATGAGCTGAAGAGTGGGATACTTGACCTGATTCTATTGGTAGAACAATTAGAGAAGCTATGAAGAATACTGAGAATATATGTATGTGCAATTTTGTTAATCAGACTTTTATTTCTTTTTATATAAAACAATGCAAGAACTAGAAAACTTTACTTAACTCTCTTATTAAGAGGGGCTGGAAAACCTAGCTTGATTTCAAGGAGAATCGAGGATAGAAATTTTTGAGATTGAGATATTACTATTTATATGGATGTAGATAATATTATAGTAAAGCTAAAAATAAACCTCCGTAATATTGTAAGTATTAAAAAGTTGATTATGGCAATTTGTTTTGTGATAAAGAATTAGTACAACACAAGACCTCTGAAAAAATAATCAAGATATGTTAAGGAAGTTATTGAAAGAGAGGGTTGAGATATAACAGAAGCCGATATTATATGTACAGATTTAGACCCTGAATACCGACCTTAGAATCAGCACTGATACCTGAGAGGAGCTGGCGAAGTTTTTAGTTAATAATATTGTGATAGAATGAAATTCAAAGTAGGAGATATGGTAAAGAACATACAAGAAGGAATAAAAGAAATATAGGGATTTTGGACTGATCATAATCCTGTTTTAATTCAAGGATGAGTTATAGAAAAATTGAGTGATAATCTTCTTTCTATAGATTGAACTAAAAACTGATCCATGAGAATCATTTTGAACTCGTTCCAGAAGAACCTGAGTTTGAGTATTGAGAAGAAATTGAGGTAAGTCATGATAAAAAGAACGAAATAAAAAGAATCTTTGTTTAAATAAAGCTTGCAGATACATTTTAGTCCTATACTTGTGTGGCTGACGGAGATGAGTGCTTTTTATGGTACAGGAGAAAAAGTATCGTACACAAACTGATAATCGCCCGCAAACTCCGCCCCTCTCTCACTCGCAAAGAAATCGCTGAGAAATTCTGGAGTGAAATGAGGATTTTGTTTTAGTGAGATTAAAAAGAATGAAATCAGATTTTCAACCCTTGAGATAAAGTAAGGGTACACCCAAGACTACATAGATGATCGAGAGCTTGTAGTTGGTATTCCTTATCCCTTTCAGGATGTCTATACCATCAAGAAGCAACTCACAAGGACTGCTTACTTAGCAGACTGAGAGAAGACTGACAATAAAGGTCGTATTCTCCATCCTCGAGGGAATTGAGAAAGGTTGAAGACTAAGTCAGATATTCTCTTGAAAAGACAAGATATTTTCAAGTAGCCTTGCAATCCACCCCCTAATCTGTACACTAACACTGTACTAGGTACAGCCCTCTCTCTTTTGAGAGGGCTTTTTTGAAAAAGAAAGTAATCAGAATCCAACCTCCGATTACACTACTTTTTCCTATACTACTCTCAAAATTTCACCTCAGCTAGTATATACAAACCAGTTAATTTTTCAAGAAAAAACCTGATCTTATCCTCAGGTTCTTTTTGACAATCTATCAAACAAAAAGCCCACATTGCTGTGGGAGGTAAAAGTGTCTGTGCGCTTTTTATCCTTGGAGAGCTCAAGCCTATTCACCACAAAGTTAACTTAGAATAGTTTAATCTCCTCCGCGTTGTCTAAATTATAGGTATTTTTAAAATTAAATTGCAACTTTTTGTTTACTTTCTATCATAAGCAGTCATCCATCTTTTTCCTCTGATTAAGGTATTGGAGCTTTATCACAACAACAGAGTTTTTGTCTCATAAAACAATTTCTCTAGTATCTAGTATAGGAGAGTATCTAACAAGTCTTGTATTTTTCACAAAACTTCAGGATGTTTTTGAAAAATTTTAGATAATCAAATTCCTGATTTCGTATTATAACTTCATCGGATCAAATCAATGGGTTTTTCAAAAGTATATGCTCCTCTTACTTCACCACCTTGTTGTCCCAATAAGTAATTGTTCTGCATCTGCTCCCTTTACACCCTCATAGATATTCCCAAATTCTCCATTTTCCTACTTCTTTCAGATTTGGATATTCTTGTTTTAAGATTTGAAAGCTAACCTTATTTCATACAATACCCTCTCTATCAATCTCTCCATCCAAGATTTCCTCAAAAAGCTTTTTAATCTGAGCCTTATTCTTGTTTGCTCCTATGATGAATTGTTTCACTTGATAGAAATATTGCTTAATCTTCTCTACCAATCCTTTACCAAAGGTTTTTGTATCAAATTTCCCAGTTCTGAAGTATTCAGAAAAACTGTCAGCAAGATATTCTTCAGCATTCAGACTATCTAAGCCCTTGCTCTCTTTCTATCTGCTTTAAAATATTTTCTTTTCCTACTACTGTCTACCAAATCAAAATGTTGCATGAAAAAGTTCATGGGGTGCTGTCCCTCTTTGATTTGATCTGCTAGTGTGATAATCCCATCGCTGTATTTTCCGTGGGCTCTAAGTCCTTCAGGCGTTGTGATCTTATTCTACGACTTTTATATCCTACACCATCAATCTTTCGCGATTTGTTCTACAGATTTACCATTTCTAATGTTTTGAATTTGTGTTGCTCTTTGTGCTGAAATATCTTTTCAGAACTATTTGCTACTCAGTATTTCCCCTTTCTCCAGCTAGTTGTTGATACTTAGTTTCCAGCTCATTCACGGAGCTTATCATCAAACCCTTATCTATTTCTCGTGATTTGTCCTGACGATAGTTCCTACTCTCCAGCTATAATTTTATCCCTCCATGTGGTAGATTTTTCTTGATTATCAAACTCTATACCCCTCTATTTTCTCTTTGATCGTATTCAAGAGATATCTCATCTGACCTACTTAAATCAGCATTTTCTGCAAGCTTTGCATTGATGGATTGTAGCTTTTGTATTGCTTCTGGAGACATTGTAGAGGCAATTTTATCAAAGATTCGATTTGGAAAGTTGAGAAAGCAATTTATTCCTGGAATATCATACAATAGCTCATATTATAGAACCAGAGCTTCAGCAATAAATTTCATCAAATAATAGACCCCAAACTAACTCATCATATAGATCAAATAGCTTCCTTGATTTTTGGAGTGCTTGTGTATGCTGTCCTATCTACGGAATGGATTGAATCAACTCTTTCTACCAAATCAGGAGCAATTTCACCGAGTCTCTCGCCATTCTTGCTCTATTTTCTCCTCCTATAGTCTTGATGATTTGATTAAAGTTATCTCTTATTTCTCCTTTCCTACTTCCTTGTTTATATACCAATCCCTCTCTCGATTTCATTATAATCATCGATTCTTGCTCTATGAGAGTTCATCGAGTTCTTTCAGTCATGGTACTTGTTCTTTTGCTACTTCATCTACTGCTCTTCTGATGTCTCTTACTACTTTTTGAGCCCATCGGTAGTAGTGCCGTCCCACTTACTTAGACCATCGGCTACTCTACGGAGATTGAGCACCGTTCTAGTATCGTTTACTTTTCAGCTTTCTAGTCTTTCGATCAAGGTTTTATATAGCACTTTGATCCACTGGTGAAGCTACCGCGCTATAGTCAAAATCAAAACTTCAATCTCCTTGACTTTTTATATCATGTTTGGGATAAAATATCATCGATCTTATCAAGTGCTGAGAAATATCCACACGAGCATTTATTTCTTTAATCTTTCAGTATAATGGTCAAGTTTCCGAAAATATCTCCTTGGCTTTCTCTATACGTGATAGAAGCCCTTCGCCTACTTCTTGAAAATAGGCGTGTGAGCAATGTGATATCTTGTGTGCACCTTGTTCGTTGATATTAGCTTTTAATTTTACCCCAATATTCATTCACATACGGATTATTCTGTATTCCTTTTCTAGTTTCTTTATCGAGCCCAGAGATAATGCTTTGAGCTTTTTCTCAGAGGGTCGAGTTTGAATACCTTTTTAATTGAACCCGCTCCATAGGAGACACCTTTCCCTATACCTTTTCATTACTAGATTCGCTGGATCTACTGCATCAGCTACTTTTGCTATATCGCCTGCACATCTGCTACCTAGACAGTGTGCTGGCTGTTTTTGTCAATTTCGCTGCTTGTGCCCCTTTTGCCGCTAGGTTTGCACCAGATTTTGCACCTCATGCTACAGGAGCAAGTACACTCATAATATCAGAAAAGCTCCTACTGGATCAGTATAGGCAGTTTTACTAAACTTATCAAAACTTCCATATCTTCTGCTAGTGCACTTCCTATAGCATCTGCAGTTTTATTAGCTTCAATGCCAAGAACCTCACTGACTTTTGCATCCGATCATCAGCCTTACCAGATTACCCACGCCTCCTACTACACCTTTTGCTAAGCCCTTTTGCAGTATCTCGAGGATTGAGAACCATATTCCCGATATCTGAAGCAAGATTTACATCAGATTTCAAAAAGATTTGCCCCAAATTCTTAAATATACCTCCAGTCGTAGTAGCCTCATCAGTTGAGTAAAGCGTCCAAAAACTGATCATTCCATTCTCAACTATTTTTGACGTCCAAAATACCCCTTAATTCCTCCTTGTCCTTGAACGCTTGGTTTATTTTATCCCACTTTCTATACAATATCTTCATTCTTCCCATTGAGATAGTCAAGAAGGACCTGCTCTTCGATACCACTTTCTTCCATAAATGAATAGAAATCCCTTCATAGTATCATCTGTTGAAAGATCGTCTTAACTCAAAGTGCCCTTTAATCATATCAGCCAAATCTTCTTGCCTAAGTTGAATTTCTCCTATTTGCCTTTTCTTCTGATGGTTTTGGAGATCTTTGATAAACTCATTTTTAACAGCCATTCTTCTGTTATTTCGCTGTTTTGCTATCACTTTAGGCATGAGTTGTCTATACAGATCCTGTTGTGATTGTTGTCTTATTCACTTCAGGCATGTGTGCGGTCTTTTCTTCTAATCGCTTAATTTGATCTGGTCTAAAACCTGGGAAAAGCTCTAATTTTTCTAGGTCAATATTGTTTTGTATCCATTCTTATATGCTTTAATAAGTAAATCATCATTCATCCACATTTTCCTCAAGTAGTTTTTGAGGACATTTTTCTCATCGGTGCTTCTTTGATATAGAACTCAGTTCTCCTGATAAACTGCTCTATCTGTAAAGATTTTTACCTCATCCATAATATTTTTATAAACCCTCCAAATCCAGATACATCTTTACCTGCTACTGCAAGAGTTCTTAATTGATTTTTATATCCTTGTGCTAACATGTTAAGTGTCATAGAGAATTGCTGTATTTATACTTTCTGCGTTTTAGATTTGGAACCGATCTTAGTATAATGAGCAATATCACTATCTGTAAGCACTCCAACTTCTCCATATACTCATCTTGCAGAGTCGGCACCCATTGCATTGATAGCCACCTGAATTTGCCTTGCTTTTTGATCATAAGGATTCTTTGACCTTAAAATCCCAAAATGGGACCAGTATCTTCTCATTTCAAAAGTCCTTGTAATAATCCCCTATTTGGTTAAGAACTTGCCCATATTTTTACAAGAGATTAGGTTGAGAGTATCTGTGAGTTTATCTCCCTTGTGAATAAGCAGAATTTTTCAATATCAGCATTAGGATCAGACATTACTTGATAAATCGCCAATCCTTTTTATCGGTGTTTGAAAGCTTTCTATTGGAACTTTTATCATTAAAATTGATAATTTCATCTACATTAAGCTCAGTCGTGCTCCCCATTGTTTTCTAAGATACGAAAGGTCTATACACTCATTTTCTTATATGCTATAAAGTCCTTCTCCTGCCATAATTCCTCTTGCCAAGGTTTCTGTGGCTACATCTCCAATCTTAGTTCCTGCACTGAGTTTTGTTTCTGCAAGAAAGGTTTTATAATATCCATTATTCTTGTCTACAGTCCCAGTCCATTAACCCAAACTCCTAGAAGTTGTTCTATCGTAGAATTAGCATTAAGACCGCTTCTCGTATTTCCTGCTTGCTTTCCTTTGAGGTCATTGATAAGAGCTTGATAACCTTTCTTCTATAGTCGTGTATACAGCATAAATTCTTCCATTAGGAGATTTATACCTTCCTGCAGTCCCCGAAATATTGGTAATATTCCCAGGATTGTTTGTATCTACTCCTACATTATTTTTTGTATCCATTCACATTTCTTGGGACATTTCACATAGTCTCAACATGTTAGAATTTCACCGTACTTACTCCATATGGAGCAAGAGATACTGTCCCATCAGCATTAGTTGTTTGGATATAAGGCTTCCCTCATACATTTAATATGTCCTACAAAAATCCCCATCTTCTTATTGATCATTGCTTTTGTATTGTGGCTTCTTCTGCAAAGTTCAATAAAATTCTCACTCATTGCCTGAGCCACAACTTACTCCATTTTCTTTAGCATATCTTAAAATATCATCTACAACCTGTTGTTTGCTTCTCATAATAAGGCTTCAATTCTCATAATAGCTATTAAGTGCATTATTCAGATTCGCTCTTAATTGCTCAGGGTCTTTACAGAAAGATCTGAAAGCTGACTCTGAAGTTTGTTTTTGTAAAATCTGTTGTTCTTGGTAATCAGATTGAGTTTATTTTGCTCTTTAAGTTGCCTGAGTTGTGCTTGTCTCTGTTGCTCAGGAGTTTCAAAGTAAGTAATCCTTTAGTAAATCATAAAAGCATCCATCTTTCTTGTAAATGCCCTATTCTCTTCATCTGCTTGATCCTTAAATGCTTTAAAACTCATCATTCATCTCCATATTCCAACACATATTCTTCTTTTCTGATTTGTGCTTCTATCTGCCAGACTTTGCAATTCTCAGTACGCAAGCCTCTGAGCCTTTAGTGATCCTTGCTCAATTAACGTCTCACTTGCTCCCTGAGTTGTGCTCTAATCTTATCAGGGATCTGATTAAATTCCTTCTCCTTTGAAGGTAAATTCTTCTTGCTTCTAGATAATCCTGCTTCATCAAATCAATGGATCGTTTTTCAATTCCCTAAACTTCGCATACAAATCTTTTAGCTCTTCCATCTGCAGATATATCAAATCAGAACTTTCTCATCATATCTGTAAGAGCATCAGTATTATGACTAATTTGCTCATCTTCATTGAAGATCCTACTTGGAGAATCTGTATTTACGAGATCGAGTTGTTTTCTTCAGCTGATCTTGTAAAATATTCATTATACACTTTAGGATTCTGTACTTTTAATGCTTCAAGTTGTGATTTTGTCGAAAGTCCCTTCTTCTAGAGCCATTGATACTGCTTTTTCCATCACTATATCCACCAACCTTTTGCTCTAATTCTTTTCTTTTCCAAAATCCATCAAAAATGAGCCTGCTGAGCTGCTTCTTTTATCATAAGAAGAAATTCTATTAAACGTTGCCCTATCAGAAAAATACTCTCTATTCGTATTCCAGTACGCATTGAGATTATTCGTGATTTCGTTCATTCTCGCATCAGAATCATCCGCATAATCAGGTTGCCCTGTTTTGCCTAGCTCTCCCTCTTGTACTCTTACCTGAGCGTTGGGGTCGGTAAACCTACTTTGATCAAGGACTTCATCATTTAGTTGCCTTTGTACCGTTTCTTGACCTAAACTGATTATTTTGTACCTGATTGATTATAGGTACTACCGCTATCAAAAGTCTGATTTTGGAACTGATTTTTGCACCGGTGCAGGATTGCTCAGCTGTGATTGTTGATTTTGCTCCTGTTCCTACCTGTGCCTTAAAGTTCCTATAATTCTCATTATTCCCAAATCTCCTTTCTCGAGTTTCTTCTGTTCATCAGTTCCTTGACTGTATGCTGAAACTTTCAGTAATCGTTCCTGTTATCTCTAAAAATCTAAAAAGTCAGATTTCTCTTTATTTTGATCTCAAACAGATGCTTTTATCTTTTGAGAAGCTTTGGCAAATTACACACTAGCTTCAAGAGCACCACCAATGCCAAGATCACAATGCTACAAATCATCATCAGAAATATAAACATCTCTGTAGGTATAATTTATCTAAAATCACTTGCATTATCTCTTTCATTCATTATACTTTAGCTGTTAAAATCTCTTTTCCAAACTCCTCATATGAGCTACCAACTCTGAGGAGTATTATTCAACGATATACCTTGTGGTAGCGAGATACTCTTTGGTATTCCTTATCTCGTTCTCTTGACCTTCGACTCCCTTCAGAGCTTCTTGAGCTTTTTCTGCTACAGAATTCCCTCTCGAGCACGAGATTGTCAAAGATCTTTTTGCATCTTAATATCGTGTCGTAAAAATCAAGCCTATAAGGCTGAATCCTGTTGCGTTCGCCCCTAGTCCAGAGCCAGAATTCTTTCCTTTCTGATCCGTTCTGCTCAAGGACATAGACTTTTGCCATTCAAGCACATGATCAACTACGGCAACATGTCAGTACTTACCCTTACCCTTATGATAATATCTCCTTGCATTATATTGATCTCATCCCTTGATCTTCTCCCAGCTGGAGAAAAAGGGTTATTAGGCATATCTTTGGCGTTTCCTAACGCTCCAATCTTCGAATTTAGCCCTTCATCAATATACAGTTTAGCTAAATCAGTACATTGAAATCAGTATGCACCATCGTAGTCAACTCTCTTTCCACGTCGCTTTTTGTGCAAAAATCCTTTATATGGTCTCATCTTCCCAACATAAAAATATAAAAACTGCTTTTTCTCCAAAGTGCATTTCCCCACCCCTTTACTTTTATCCCTCGTTTTTCCTGAGCTTCTTTTGCAAGTTCTGCAAAGTCTGCTTTTCGATTTCCTCATCTGCAAACTTGTATCCATAACTCAGATCAGCTACCGCTTGCATTACCTTTTTGTTGGATTCTGCTCGACGGTCTTGCATTCTGATAGTCATTTCGGGGCTTTTTGCCAGCTCTTCCATCGCTTTCTGCTGATTTGGTAGTGAAAGCTCGTGTAGAGCCCAATACTCCAAGCAGTACATTCGTGACTTCTTGCTCGATATTTGCTTTTTGCCTCCTCGATCTTTTTGTCAGCTTGATTGCCCAGTGAGTCTTTAGGCAAGATCAGATAAAAGCTTGTATCAATTCCCTAGAGTACTTTTCTATGCTTTTTATATAGTACTATTGAAGTAGTTATAGTAGTTATCAGACTGACACCTCATACTCTTCCAAGTACTATAATGAGAACAAAAGGAACAGGTTTACTAGGTTGGTTCTATGCCTCAGAACTTCAGATGCACATCTTCATCGACTACGGCATCATGCATAAGCATCACTAAATCGATCATCATTATAGGTAAATCCAATCAGATGCTCGCTTGCTGAGTGCGCTCCCTTGAGCTTCTCAGATCCTCGATTAAAGAGCAAAAGTAGACGACTTCAGGTTTTGTCAAACTGCTTTCTTCCCTCGTTATTTCGCCACTCACGGTAAAAATTGTCCCAAGCAGGCTAAATCGTCCATTCCCTGTGAATCCTCATTCTCTCTTGCAATATTCCATTGCAGACGTAAGCGAGCTTGTCCGCTTCTTCCTCAGTCAGATCGAGTCTAAAGAGTCTAATAATTTGATTGATCTGGTCAGAAGATTGTACATGCCATTCTTGTGCTTGGATCCTATCTTGATTGACTTTCGGATCTACTGGATTGAAGAGTTCTGGAATCGTAAAATCCAAGGTCTCTTCTCCAAATGCTCGCCTATCTCTCAGAATCTTAGCTCCCCAGGAGGAGCTAGTCTTTGAGTGTTTTTCTTCTTCATTACTTGTTTAGATAGTTATATAAAGCGATAAGTCTCATCTTTTTCCTTGCAGAGTTCCTCAGCCCTGAGGGTTTTTACCCTTTGGCTTCAACTCTTCGATCTGCTGACAGATTTCTTCAATCTGCTTTTCTACTTTTTCCTACTCTCCATCTTTTTGAGTATCAGGGATAAAGTCTGACTTTTCTTCTTTTTCATTATTCGCATCAGTCTCTATTTGCTCTCATATGCTCATGAGGTAAACACCATCATTGCGAGTACCATAAAGTCTTTAGCTCTCGATCTTTCATCGTCGGTAAAGGCAACGAGAGCACAAAGCTATCATAATAAAGACAATCTTGGTCGCACTCTCCCATTACGCTTGTGATTACTCTTTCATCTCTATTATCAATTAAAAGATAAAAATACTTTATTACAAGCTTCACAATTCAAGTAATCACCCTCCACACATTGCTGTGATTACTCGAATCAATGCTTTTTCTGTCCGCTTAGGGCAAACTTGTTTTTCCATCTTATCGAGTAAGGCATCGCTTTAGCATCAAACCTTTGACATCTAATTTGATTTCTTTCATTTCTCATTTAATTTCCTTACTTCCCTCTTTCATCTGTTGACGTTCTTGCACGGATAAAACTATTGCCGTTTTCTATATCAGATATTTGTTTGTTTGTTATTGATACCATCTCTAAACTTAAGAATTAAATTCAGTCCTTCCAGCTAACCACTTGTAGACTGCATTTAGATCACTAGTATCTACATAGTTCGGATCTTTACCATTTTCCTGTTTTTCTTCTTCGTAGTAGATTTCTTCAACCGTTGTCTCGATTGGAGGGTCTCCTGCTTGTAGTCAAGGTTGCTTACTGAGTACCAGTCTCTTTTTCACCTGGACTACTTCCTCGATCTCAGCTTGATCTGAGACAGAGTAAGTGATACGGTCGACTATCTCTCAGTCCCAGAATCAATTGACTGCGATAAAGCCATGAGAGATCTCTGCAGCACTGCATTGAGATCTCTCAATGTTCTGGATGGTTTCTTTTTAGTATCATATTTTTGATTGTAAATAAGGTAAAAAGTCTGATTTCTTATTCTATTTCAGCATCAATTGAACACAGAAGTCGTTGACCGATATTTCAGATCGGGTCGTATCTCTATGTCCCTCATAAAACCCTCAGCTAACCTGATTTGATCACGATGAGAGAAGCGGAACAGCCTTTGGGGTTCATATATAGACCTCAAATTGATTGGATTCATCAAGCAAGAGGAATCGAAAAACCTTTCTATTGCTAAATTTTGGTAAAGAGACCTTTAAAAGATCAATATAAGTACCTTTGTCTCAAATAATTCCTCTAACTTTGCATCAAAGCAAAAATTTCCCTATAACTTTATATCGCCCTTGAGTATCTGAGAATGTCGCACCTCATCAGCTATCTCAAGATAAAGGTTGGCATAACGTTCTCGTCAGCCAGTTCGGTTTTTGTCATTTCCATCTACCTCTCATCAAGATGTAAATGTCATACAATCCCTATCTCACGGTCTTATGGTAATCTGTTATTCCTGCCCTGTAATTTCTAAGCTCCCTTTCCTGAAAATCTTGGAATCGAGTAGGGACTAAAAAGCTTGAATACTCCCTATTTCATTGTTATTCTCTTTGAATCTAACTGCACTATAATCTCAAGGTTTTGACCTTAAAAGGCACTGGATCTGTGCCATTGAATATTTTATGTCAACCCTATTTCCTCATCTCAGCTTTTTATGGACGAGATTGCTCTCATCGATCTGGCTAACTTCTGAGGCTGGCTTGCTGGGACTTTACCACCACTCAGATCGGCTTTACCATTAAGATCGCTCTGAACGGCACCTTTCGCTCTTTCAGGGTAAAGTATAAATTCTGACTTCCTTCAGGGATTGCATCAGTAGATCAAGGAGCTTGATACCATCTTTTTATAAGTTGTCCCAGTCCATCTCCATTGGCTATCGTCATTTATTGCGATATAGATCTTCCCTCTCTCTCAGGGTTGCTGGGAAGGCTTCTCTAGTATCGAACTCCAATACGTCATCTACATAGCTTAGTAATTGGTTTGACGGAACTTTTCAGTCTACGAGATCTGCTTTTGTGTTGAGTTTAGTATCTACATATTTTTATTAGCTACGTCTCTTTTCGGTTTCTGGATCATTAGACCTTAGTGCTTTAAAGAATTCAGCATTACCATATTCATCAGTTGTGTATGGAGTATTTTATATGATACTGGATTTGGGACAGTGTATATAGAATGTCCAAAAGCTCTAATTCAACCTATCGAAACTCAGTTCGAAAGTGTGTTTTTGTATGTGTAAAGGTTAGTCTTAGCTTTCTTTGATTATGCGCTTGTGAAGAATATCATCCGAATGTTCTTTCTTGGCAATCCCAGACCATATTCCCTGGTCGAACATTAACATATTTATTAGGATTGAAAATCAATATCAGTAACGTATCTATCAGGAGCTCATAGAGTGGAATACTCTTGCTTAACTCAAACCTCGTTTCCAATTAGTGAAAGATATATATAAATCATATCATAAACGAAATATCTTTCTAGAGTTCAATTTGATGCAAAAGGATCCATAGTAATTTTAATTGCTGATTAGAATTAAATCTAAGAATATGTGGACTAGAATTATTATTGTCAAACAACTGTCTCTTTTGCTTATCTGTTACACTAAACTCTCTCCAGGTATTTCAGTCATCGCTAATCTCTATCTTAACTTGTTCTGGAGGGAGATAAGCCTATTCGTCCATCATATCTGGCATACCTCTATCTAGTACTGTTGCATACGATCTTGGAGTTCTATCTCTCACTTTATATTTCTATCCAGCGTATTGATATAGTCTTTATTATACGCTCAAAGATTCTCAAAGAGTGCTACTTTATCCTTCACATCAGAAAGATTCTTGCTTGCTAACATATCTCCAGTACCACTTCCTGCTGGTCAGGTAATATCAGCTAGGGGATTAAGTTCTTCCATGTTCTCTCACTAGGAGTTTTGTTTGTAAATAATCATTTGTCTTTCTAAACTCTGGACTTTCTCAAGGGTCTCCTTTATCTCATTGTCTACCTTGATCTCCTTTATTTCACTGCTCTCCTTTTCTCCCTTTAGTTTTTAACTGCTCAAGAGTAAAATCCTCAAACTTAAAAAGCCTCCCCTTTGTCTCCCTTACCTCCTCTTAGAGCCTCAAGTTGTTCAGGAGTGAAGTCTTCATAAGTAAAGGCTTTCCCTTTAGCTCATCTATGGGCAAAGATTTTTCCAGTCTCTTTCCCCTGAAGCCTTCGCTGGATATGAGTTCCAGAAAAACTTAAATTCAGGATTTTTACCATCTTCTCCTTTTCTCCCTAAAACTTTCAATATCAAAAAGAGTTTTCCATGCTTCTTCATTAGGAAATTTTCGTTTAAATACTGTTTGCTCTAAAAGCAAATTGTAGGGTCAATCAGTCATCACCATCTTCAATTTGATTTGATAGCTATCTGTTGTGTGGAAAGTAATAGTTGTAGTTCTCCCTGATTTAGATTTTTGTAATATCTTTAATTCAAATCCTCTTAGCTCCTCCTTATCAGCTAATCTAGCTTCTCCTGCAGAAGAATCCAAAATAAGAATTAAATCCTGATCACTTATCAGGTTTTTCTTTTCTATTTCGTTTATCGGTTTTACTGGTTCTTGTGTCATAACTCATCTTACTTAACAATTAAATCCTTATCCTTGTTTTCCATGTATTCGTTCCTTCTTGTCTTTTGGATCGACGAGTCTCAATCCAATATGCTGGATCTGCTCTGATTCCTAAAGCCTTCTTGTCTTTTTGGATCGACGAGTATGGTCTTGATTTTTGCAAAAACTTCAAAGTACATATTCCCTTGATCTACTTTTGTCTGTTTACTCTTGCTCCTGTTCTCCATTCTGCATACCTTCTCCTTTGAGTAATAAATTACCCCACTATAATCAGTTTTCCAAAAACTTTCCTATTTTTGTTTGAAATAGGCTTTATAATTAGTATCTTTTTGATGACTTATTTTTAATTACATCTGACTTTTTGAGTTTCTGTCATCCTCTAAAATCAGATTTTTATTGTCTCTGTTATTCTAATTCCTTGATTGCTTTCAAGATATTTTTCATAGTATACTTCCCCATAGGTCTCTTTCAAAGATCCTAATGACTTTCTACCGATCATATCAATGAGTTCATAAATCGACTCTCAGCCATTATAAATATATCTCCTGCGATACAAGTATCAAGTTTTTACTATAAAAAATTCTATCAACTGGTCAAGAATTTTTATTCCATTGTCTCCTCAATTCATTACATTTTTACTTTTCCTTTCAAGAAGTGAAGTATCTGCTTGTTTTTGAGTACCTAGTTGTATTACAGTGCTCTATCCACCCTATACCACACCCATTACCAATCAAAATACAAGGTAAGCTACTTTTTCCTTCATTTCCTACTTTTACAAGATAAAATTATCTACATCTCCCTTGTCAATACAAGAGTAGTTATTCCTCTTGATACCATCTCTTTTTGATCTGTAGTGAGACTGAACCCTTTGTACCGTTCTTTCTTGATATGATCTCACTTTCACATCGCTATTCCTGCTTCTGTACTTTCTTGCCTCTGCCCCGGAGCAAGCATTACCAGTCCCAAAGATCGCTTCCAATGAAAGCAAGAGTCCTTTTTGATAAAGTTTTTCATGATTTTTATAGTTAAAAATTAAATATCTATTGATTAGAACTCTATTGAGGAAATCATTTTTCTATTATTTTATTGGCTACTACAAAGTTTGCAGGTACTTCAGCTTGTTTTCTACTGAAGATATGCGGTATAATTACTAGTATACCATCAATCAGCCCCTATCTGTTTGTCAATATAAGGTTATTTCTCCCTCGTAATATTCTCACTTATTTTCTAGCTGATTCGATATTAGTCAGGTTTTTACTATTTGCTCTGCATAATCTCAAATATTATAATCAAAGGTTATAGTATAAATCTCATCCATATTTTTCACAAGGACAACTTGCTTAAAAAACAAAACAGCATCTAAACTAGGGTCCTGAGTCCCATTGTAATCCAAAATCACACCATTAACCCCATTGATTTTTATCTTTCTTATATTAAAGATGTCCTGCAAATCCGCATGAATGAGGATTAAAAGTTGATAAATTTTTCATCAAGTACTCAGTATCTACAGGTCAGGGCTTGATTGTTCCATCTCATTATTTCTATTAATACTCTTGTATATCTTGCTTTTTATAGATTTTTGATCTTTATAAAATTCACTTTGTTCATCCTCAGTTTCAGGATCTAATATCCAAGGATTCTTTATACAATGACCACAAATGAGTCAAAATCAGATTTCTCAATATAAATATTTTTATTCGGATATATCTTAAATTCATCAAATTTATTTTTATTGAGTCTTATTTGTTAGTAGCATCCATATTTTGACCCCATCCAAATAATCTCAAACGAAACCTGTACTATAAGCTTCTAAAATAGACGAGGTCAAATAATGTTTTTATACTTCTCTCCATTTTCTGCAATTCTCCTCTTCTGTTTCATAGAATTCCACGCTATCTTTCTAATATCTTGAATTTCAGTATTATTTAATCACGAAAACATTTCCTTTTCTGATGCTTTGCTACAACCGAATACTCCTTTTTATATCAGAAAACACAACTACAAACTCAATTATCATTCAAAATTGCTCCAACACAGAACACACTCACTTATTTTTCCAAAATAAGATATAAAAAGAAATAATCCCAAGACTCCAGCTATTCGTCAATACTTTCGTAGTCTGTTATAAGCCCTGTAAATACTCCTTTCCCTATATAATTAGCCCCCAAAAAACATCTGAGATGATAAATAGAAAAATAACCAATGAATAAAGAACAAAGCTCAATAATTAAAATTAAATCAACCTTCATCAGAAAATATTACTATAAAAATAGTACAACAGGAAGTGTTAACACAAAAATATAATACTTTATCCTCCATATTCTCTCCATCTCCAAATCAAAAGATATAAAAAGACATCCCTCTTATATCCTTTTTAATAATCTTGTCAGTTTTATTTTAAAACTTTCGTTATTCTTATTTTCACTTTAAATAAAGAATATTGGTAATCTTCAGTTCCTTCCAAGATTATTCTTATAGTTTCCCCATTTTTAACTAATGCCGATGTGGAAATTGTCATTTCCCATTCTTGATTTAATGTTGGAATCGAAGAATAAATCAGACTGTCTTCATTTTTCATCAACTTAATTTTATCGGTTCCTTTTTCAGGATTAAAGATTGTGCTTATTTGTAGTGTAAAAATACAACCCTGACTTTTTGATCTCAATTTGATCCAAAAATAATATTTTCTGCATTCCTTATTTTAGATTTTTCTCTATAAACCTCTCTTAATGATTCTTTTTCAGATTGTTGGATATTAAGTTTGTTATACTTATTCGTTTTGTACTCAAGGTTGAATAGTAAAACCCAACTTATCTTTAACTAATAAATCTTCACTAAAAACCACTTTTATCTGTTGCTATCATCTGTCCCTTTGTTCAGTATATAAATTGATGCTATAAAGGGTAGGCATCCATCTTCTGTCCCTTCCCTCTAACTCATAAGTTGAAGGGCATGAATATTAGGAGCATTAAGATAGTTATTGATTTGTACAATAGTATCTTGACTTTCCTTGTGTCATTGCCCATCAGGAACTTTTTATTTCAGCAACTTTTTCTGAAATGATGGATATGTAGAATTTCCCACCTTCTATCTGTTTTAATGGACGCAATACTAACCACTCCTTTTATTGAAAGAATCTCGCTTTCTAGTTTCGATAAGCTCAGCATCTTCTAACAACATAAAAGGTATGCTCGTTCCCATTACTTTCTATATATTCTAGTTGAGGTATTTTTCTTTTGCTGTCCCATAAATAAAAACTTTTCTCCCACTTCTGCATTAAAGTCTTCACATTTAATAGTCCAAAAACATGTTTCATTAACCGCACTAGACTTCCAATGCTGTTTTAGCGCTTGGTAAACGATATCCAAGGCTAACTTTCCACGGCTCTTTTTCAATTGATAATTTGTAATAATGACTGGATATACGACCTCCCACTCTCACAAATATTGCTTACTTGTTTCATTTAATTCTCCTATTCTCACATTCGACCTCATTCACTGAAAAAGAAGATTCCCATCATATAAAATAAGTTCTCAGATCGGTTTCCCCTGATATATCATAGCTCATGTACCTTTATTTCGACAAAAATTTTTGTCCTTGTCATATTTGGATATAAATTCTCCCTCTATGAATAATCATTTTTTACTCCACTCTTCTTCTCGAGTTATGTGTCCAAGAAGGATAAGGTTCTCTATTTTTGACTGCCAACACAGCATCTTTATATTTTTCGATAATAAAACTTTTATTATCTCTGCACCATTAAACATTCCCAATCCCCATTCATACCCTCTTGATAGAGAAAATATACTATTCCATCATTAACACATCATGCTTGAAGCTTAATTCCTTGAAGTTGTTTTTGCTCAGTTGTTCCCCATCAGGAGAAAGTAATATAATTTCAGAATTATCTACCTTATTAACACCAAGTACCCTATTTTCACCCTATAGAAACAAGAAATACAAAATTAGCTCAATCCTGAATAAAGATTTCTGACATTTCTTTAAGTAGCATTGTTGACCTTTGTCTTTCATTTACAGTTTTTAGGACTCCATTCTTTATGATAAGAAAATATACTAACTCTTTCATTGTGAGTCACTACAATTTCATCTTCACTATTTTTAATAAACCCTCTTTTTACTAGCAGGAACAAGTGGTTTGGAATATATACGATATAGGTTGAAGTTCTAACCATATGCAATTTCGCTACTTTCTCCTCTTTCAAAACTAATACTTAGACAATTATTACCTCCTCAGCCTCTATAAAGATGAAGCCCACTATATTTTTACTTCATTTTCAATAGATCAATTTGATATTAAAGAGATATTAGTATTCCTTGCAGATTCAATATTCCAATTATCACTTTCTTCTTCATATCTTAACATTGGAGAAAAAAATTACTAATTTTTGTAATCTTTGCTTTAGAATCTGAGCTTTGTCATATTTTATACTCCCCACTGCATATCAATCTATCTGTGGATCCAACCATACACTAAATCTTTTTGCAGTCGCATTTTTAATCAAAATATTTCTTCCCCTTTGTTCAATTTCGCAACCATTACTAGTTGCCTTAAGTGTAGGATAATGATATCAATTATAACAGGTTGCCACAAGTTTATCAGTAAAAATAGTTGCAGTACTATATCCTCATCTCCTTCTATGCGACATAACATAACTTTTTACTTCTCAAAATTCATGTTTATTAAAATTCCTCTAACTCTTGCAGTTTGAATATTGAGCTTATTATATTCTTCCTCAAAGTTAAGATATCCATTTTTCAGCATTTATTTTAGAATATATATCATCACTGCCTTTTCTAATATTATAGGTTCAAGAGCTATCAACTAAACCCTATATCTTGTTTATATTTACTTTTTATGCTCGCTTTATAGCCTGCTCATCACTCCGAATATCTATATTTTTACCCATAAGAATATTCCCTTTGTTATCCCAATATTTTACTTTGAGCAAAAACTCCTTGCTCCTTGCTGATAGAAATTGAGCTTATCCATTAGTATTCTAGTTTAGTCATATAAATTCTTTGCTCTCTTGCAGTTACAAATCTTATCATTTCATCCAATCAAGCTTTCAAATTCTTGCTTTTGCATAATTTGCTTTTTGTCTAAGTCTTGTTTCCCTCTCCATAGTTCAGCCTCAAGTCCTAAACTTAAAATATGATCAAAATCATCCAAATCATCGTGCCCTCTGTAAAGAGCTCCTCCTGTCTTTTTGATTGTCTTTACAGATTCGATCCCTTCTATCATTAGTCAGTCTTCTTCATCTTTCTCAGGGATTCGGCTTAGCATAATATGATTATCTGCTAGATACCACCCTTTCCCTTGCTCTCCTTCACTCAATTCAGAAAGTTCTTCATAGCTGTCCCCTTGTTTTAGTTTTACTTTCAAAATTTTAGCTATTCATGGATGATTACATCATTGCTCAGGGTTTCCTCTTTTTCTTTGGATACTATACTCGCTTACTCCATTCTGAATATCTGTCGTCCAGCTATTCCAGAGATACTTTTTCATTTGCGGTTACTATTGCTCTCCATATTCTCTTGTAAACTTTTATCTAGTTGTGAGAGGAGATAGTGATCAGGATACTGATTTTTACTAGTATTAGTCTTATAACATGCTAATTCTATGATTTCTTTTTACGTTCATTTCTCAATGCTAAAAATAAAAAACAAGTCTGACTCTTTTAGCAAAGAGCCATCATTACAACGGCTCATCTTCATAACACTAGGCATCCTTCATCACATAAAGCTCTTTCAATGTTATGATCAAAACACTTTCCCACCGTGAACGATCTGTCCAAGGATCAAGTATGCGAAAGAACCGTTTTTCTTCTGAATTTCTGCATTAACTGCTTGTCTCCACATAGTTCACAGCTCCTTCATGGATTGCGTAGAGCTTGTTTCCTTCAATAAGATTGGATTCGTAAATTTCAAAACCTGCGAATTTCCCAAAGCCATCCATCAATAGCGACATGAGAAGCATCATCAGTTCCGTTAAGAATTTTAGCCATTGCAATAAGAGCTGAGATCTCAGGGCTAACAATAGCTTTTCTTCCGCTCATTGGGATTTCTTTTGACTCATTTTTGTCCTGAGTCTCACAACTTCAGTTGCAATGTTATCAACAGTAAGCTTAGCTGTTGCAGTAAGCTCATTAGTTGTTTTATTAGCAAGGATCATTGCATCAATAACTTTTTATGAGCCCCTTTCTACTGCCTCATCCATTGCTACCCTCAAATCTCCCATTCTTTCGGATCCGATATATATAGGTGGTTTGGATTTCTCTAGACTAGAGTATTCCTCTCAATAGCTCATGAATTTTATCCACTTTAAGTGAACTCTTTTTTACATTCCTATCAGAAATCTGAATTGTGTCCAAAGAGGTTTTTCTTAAATTACCGCTATTCTTTGCTGAATCATCAGTCATTTGAATTTTTGGAGAAATAGACACAATTACTCTCATCTCCAGCATTTCTGAGGTTACCTTCATATTTAAAGTTAGCGAATCTTGTAAAGGCATTTTTGGTTTCTGAGAGATAAGTCTATTAAGATTCTTCTCAAAAATCTGTGAAAATAGTATCAACGTTTGCCATGATAATAATAAGTATAAAGAATAGGTTATCCTTGGACTTCATCCAAGCTATTTACAACTCTTACTTTCCCTATTGTTTACAAGTTGTTCAATCTCCTTAAATTTCTTTCAGGAGTCCTTTAATTTGATCTACCGTATAGACTTTTTGGGTTCTTCGGTTGTAATTTTTACAGAGATTGATCATCAGACTGATTATTAGTCTGATTTTTCTCTCTTCTTTAGCTTTTGGAATTCTGCAATCTATCATCAAGCCATTGCATATCCTTTTGGCTTTTCATCAGGTTTTTATTGGTTGGGAACTCTTCTCCCTCTGGATGGAGCTCTTCATAGAGCTTAATTTTCTCTTCTGTTGTCATTTTTCATAAAAAGAATAAATAAAAGATTAAGCAATGGTTTTGACTTCTCCTTTCTCAATTTTTCTGCAATAATATTAAATTGCTCTTGAGGAAGATTAGCAAGCTCTTGAGAAGTGTATTCTTTTCTTTTCAGGATTAAATACATTTGGATTAGCTCTACCTGGATTAGGATTTTCGATTGTTGCTGGTTTGTAGCCAGAAACACTCATTGCTTCATCCCAACTCAATGTTGATGCTTTTCCTCTTTAGCTTCACTTCCTCAGGGATATCATCAAATCCGTGCTTAGTTGTGAATCTGATTTCATCTCTTAGTTCATTTCTCAGCCTTTCTCCTTCGGTCGCAAGAGCCTCTGCTTTGGCTTTATCTTTGTCAGCAAAAAGCTGATTTTTGCTTGCTGTTTTTTTGTGATCATACTTCTCTTTTGAGACATAGTTTTGTCTACATCTTCTTTAGAGAGATAATTCTCCTCCAAATCAGCTCTAGAGATAAAAATCTTCTTTGGTTGAAGGTCTCTTCCTTCCGTCATCATACACGATCTTTTGCCATCGTTGTAATAGTAGAATATAAAATGCTGTTCTTAAGCAGTTTCAGCCTCTGCCAAATATTTCAAGCTCCTTTCGAGCATCGAAACCTTTTATCCATCGGTTTCATTACTGATCAGTGTTTTTAGGTTGTTTGTATATTCAAGAACTCATCCAATAAGACAAGCTCTGTCAGTACCAAATCCCTATCATTTCGCTTGGACTTACTTCTTTCCTCATTTAACCCTGAAAGAATGCCAGTTTTGAGATCATTTTTCCTTTTTTTCTATATATTGTTGGACTAATTCCCAAAAATCTCCCTTCTATTGCTTGTTCAATAATCTCACGATCTTGACTATTCAGTTGGAACATTATCTATTGCGTTAGGTCATAAAGCTATTGGTTGGTTATTCGCTTTGTTTTCTTGACTGATATAGTTAGAGACAAGCTGGTTAGTACTTGCATCCATTCACTGAGGAGCTTGAGGCATTGCTTGCATCTGAGCTTGTCAGCTCATAATCCTTGCCCTCTTTCTTGCCTCAATAGCCCTCTTTTTGCAGAGGTATCAATTGCCTGCTGATACACTTGGATATAAATATCATGATTCTCTGACATATTCTCTATCGCTCACGGATCTTCATCATTGTTCAATAGCTCAAATCCATTGTCGCTTGATAGTATTCAGGTGGATAATCATATACCATGTTCACAAGCTCCTTGTCTCAGCCCTACAATCTTTGCAAACTGTCTTGTAAGCTGAATCTTCCCAAATTCGCTTGCTCCTTGCATGAGAGGTTGATAGCTTGCCATCATTGCTGATCTATTTGCTTCATCTTGCTCTGCTTTATCTAAGATTGATACCAACCTTAAGCGAAGGTCTTTTTTAGTCTGGAGGTCTTTACCTTTCACAGTAAAAGTAACCGTTCCTATCCCATTATTGAGTGTGATATTCTTCTCAGACTTCATCTTAAAATGCTTTTTGGTAGCTTCTATATCGCAATACATCCTCAATACCTCTTTTTCCCCTCGGAGAAAAAAATCTTAAATATCGTTGACAGTCTTACATTCTGATTCGCTTGAAGGAGCTGTGATTGTAGTTGCGGTGATTGTCTTACTATAGACTCCTATACTTTGCTCATCAAATCCAACTTCTTTTCTTGCCTTATTCTCAAGCATATTTTGAAGATTGTATCCATCAGTATTGTTTGAGGTTTGTGTTTGGATATTGTCAATGATCTTAGTATTCATAGGCATTTTTGCAGGGATGTATTTTTCTTTTCCCTACTTTCTTTTTGCCAATTCTTTACCATCAATATATGCTGGATCATACAAGGTTACTCCCGCAAAAACTTCTTCATGGATCTTGTTAAAGAGGAGATTCATTACTTGTTCTTCTGTATATTGATTGTCTCTTGCAATATCTCCTACACAAAGCCCATACGGATCACCAGCTTTTGGCACTAACCAAGCATGAACCACAGGACAAGGGATCTGACTTCAGTCTTTTTCTCTTCTGCCCTTACTGCATCGAGTTCTTCACATCTGAGGAGGAGACTCTTTCGTTCCCCACTCAGTAAGATACCAACGATTATTGAGCTTTGTAAAGTGCCTATATACTGAGAAGGTTCTTAGTGGACTTGCAGTAATCATAAATCTATCTCCAATTCCTACTCACTCAGCCCAGTTCCTTAATCCTGCTTGATATTCACTTCCTAATTCCTCTTTAAGTTGCTTGAGTTCCTTATCGGTGAGGAGATATTCCGTATTCTGATATAAAGAGTTGAAATCTGACTCCGTCAATTGAAGCTCAAATCAATGAAAGTTAAACTCATTTTTACGATATCAAAGTTTGGATCAGGTATCCAGCACAAAGGATTATACAATCACTTCTTTGGACTTTCTGTCGTTTTGTCCCATCATTCATCTACTGCAAGATAAATTCCATAGTCCACAATATCACAAATCTTGTTATAACTGATAATATCTTCTTCTAGCTCCTCATAATCAAACTTGAGGAGATTATTCCATGTATCTGCATACTCAGAGTCTCCTTTTTCCTCCTCAAAAAGTAATAATTGGTCTGTTTTTATAGAGAGCAGAGACAAAAAGATTTCTGTTTGTGTACAGAGACTTAGATTTCACAACATCTCCTTCTGCATCACATCTCAGTTGATATTATACTCTCTGAGATAGTTCAATAGTATTGGTCTTTTTACTTGTGCAAGCTCTCGTCCTGCTTGATACTCGTTCTGGACTTTTTCTTGGATTTGCTCCTTCGTTCGCCCTTTCACTTTTTTCTATCATTTTCTGTGTTACTTCATCTCATGAGATATCTTTTGTATAAATAAATCTATTCGTAAGTATCAAATACTGCTTTTATAAGTCTGAGTGGTCAGTCTGCTTTCTCAATTGTAAATACCATTCTCATCATTATTGCATCAGCAGAGTCTGGACTTCTTCCGATTCTTCTTTTGAGTTCTTCTTTGCTTTCGAGCAATACTTTTTCAGTCATTTTCAGGATTTTGAGCATTATGTTCTCAAGCCCTGACAAAGTAGATCTTTTATTTCTCCATCAGCATTGATTCTGACTTCTCTTTCTGCTTTCTCTCTGAGTTTGAAGTAGCACTGAGTTTTTAAGTTCCCAAACCTTTCTTCCTGCTCTGTTTTGATTGGACTAGTTTGCATTGTGGAGTTGTAGCAACCTCTCAATTGATCAGCGACTCCAGCTCCTAATCCATCAGTATCCACTACAATGTTTTGTCTCATTACTCAGTATTCTCTCTCAAGCTCTTTTTACCCTTTCTGCAGTTTGGTCAGTTGTCTTTCCGTGTTCTTTGATTATTCTAATACATTCTAACCTCTCCAAACAGCAATAACCGTGCTATCATTTCCTAACCTTGCCACATCCACACTCAAAAAGGTTGTATCACTAAATTCTATATTAGCAGTGAACAAGTCTAGGATTTCATCATATCTAAACAGCTTCCTGTAGTGTCATCGTATTCAAAATTTCGTATAAAAAGTCTTTTGCCTCGTAATTTCATCAGCTTTATTTAGCTGGTCAATATAGTTTTGGTCTATATGAGGATTATCAGTGGCTAATGCTGGAATAAATACTCTCCATTCAGGAAGCGTTCAACTTTTTCCACAGTTTATAAAAGTTCGATACACATGTCATTTATCAGGATTAAAAAGTCTGAAGCATTTTTGGCTTCAATCCATATTCTGAGTTCCTTTGTCTCCGATTCTCGTTGCAAGGATGGTAAGGGCATTGTGCATCTATTTCATTACTTTCATCTACAAATCCTCCCGTAAGCTCCAATGATCAGAGTCTCGTATAAAGTGGATCACTGAGCTTTATAAGCGAGGTCAAGCAAGAGAATCTCGCTCCCATTTGTGAATCTAATAATGTTATGTTTCCCATCGAGTTTCCCTTGGTCTACTTCGGCACTTGATAGATTTGACAAAACTTTTAAGTAAGAGGCGTAGTGGTCTTCATCAGATTTGTTAGTTCCTTTCTCCCAAAGAATCGCCTTGTCCCTGGATACTTTTTGCCATCATCCATACTCGGAACACTCAGAGGAAAGATTTTCCCCTCCTGCACTTCCACCGTATCCAATTTCTGTTGTTGTATTGTCCATGAGATACTTAAGTGCTTGGATCTGTTTTCTACTGGCTTTAAATTCTAAGTTATTCATCGAGTTTAATGGTTATTCAAGCAATTACTTCTCACTGAGTTCTACTTTATCTGTAAAGAGCTTCAGATACTTTCCAAGTTTCTCTAGTGCTGAGTTTGCTCAGGCAGAGTCAAACTTCCATACCTGAGCTAATTGTTCATTCCCATTCTCATCTTTGATGATCTCTATAGCCTGAATTCTCACTTCATCATCACTGGGACTTTCTGCATACATCTATTTGCTACTTACAAGGCTCTGAATTACTCGCTCAGCTGTTACATCTGCCTTTTTGAGCTTCTTCTGCTTTACTTTTGAGATATTCGCTAACCTTAGGATTACTTAGCATTTTACATCATTGTACTTCGGCTGTCTTCTGTTTTTACTCAGTAGACTTCTTTATATGCTCTCGTAGCATTGAAGTCTTTTAAGGTATTCCAAACAGAATAGTTCTTGCTTCTTGTTCATTTTCACCTGCAAAATAAAAAAACTGATCTTGTTATAATCAGTTTTCCAAAAACTTTCCTATTTTTACTCAAAATGTGCTTATGACCTATTAAGTTTTTGAAACTTGTTTTTTTATTTTATTTAAAAATTCTATCTATAAGCCTACTTGTTCCAGACTCTTCGATAAGCAAGAGGTGTGATATTTCTTTGAGAGATAACGGAGTGCCATCGTATTCATACTCAAAATATATATCAATCAAGAATCAACTTATTTGCTCTCTTATACTTTCTTGCTTATATATCTTTTGTTTTATTGTCCTTCTTTGAATCTTATAGCATATAAGAAAGAAGTCTCAATAATCCTTGAGAGAGCCTTCATTGATTAAATAAACGTTTCTGCTCTTTGTAGCATGAATAATTTAAAAAGTTCTAAAAAGTCTGACTTATCTTAATCGTTCCACAATCCTCTCTAGTCTCTCATTGGACTCTCTTAGACTCTTTGATTTGCTTGTTTATCCTAGCTCCCATCCAGCTTTCTTCTATTCTAAATTTGCTGGTTCCAAAATATATACTACACTAAAATTGGTAAAACTAAGTATTCGCTCCAATAGACCTTATTGGTAAGAATTTTTGGTTATGAAAGAGATATTGTTTTGTCGGTAGCCATGCTCTAATAACCGCTCCATCATTTCTTTTTACTCCACTCTTTTCGGCGCTAAAGAAGACAAAAGTCAGATTTTCTGCACAAGTTTACAATATTGAGATAGTCCTTGATAGTCCAGTAGTTCATATTGTTATAGTGAGCGGTTGACGTATTCTATACGGAGGATCAAAGAGAAAAAGCACTTTCCCCACTCCTTTTATAATGAGCTACCAGCTCTTTGTAGTCCATTTGTACCCTCTCTATACCGTCCAAGTAGCTTTAGTCCCCTCAAGATCTAGCGGGCTGATTGGTATCTTGTCTCGTAAATCGTTTGCTTTCATCGTTTCTAGAGATGAAGAGTGTCTAGTGCATACTCCAGCCATCATGAAACCGTCAAAAATCTAATTTCTCTGAGCCATGTTGAGCTTCCCACTCCTTAAGATAGGCTAGGATTTTTCTCCAGCTTCAGTAGGGATGTGTTTGGTCTCTCAAAAAGGTGTGAGGAGCTTAATATTTTCTCTGATTTCCTCAGTGTAAGTAGCGTTTTTCAAGTCTTGTCCTATAGTCATCAAAGTCATTTCGGATCACTCTTGCTCTAGGGTATCGGTGCTTAAAGTTATGCGAGAGAATCCCAGATCCTCCAAAGAGATCAACAATCGTCCATTCATTCCAGTCAATCCCTGTACTTTCTAGTTTTTGTCTAAAAAGTTTGAGATAAGCTTTTTGTTCCCAACAAAGGGCAAAGGTGGTTTTTATTCGTAGTTTTGACATAATAAATATAAAAATAAATAAATCTGACTTATAATCTCGTTATCTACATAGTCCAATAATTTACTCCTCTTAAGTGAGCATTTTCTCCTTCATCAGATGGTGAGTCTTTATCTCAGGCTGATAGTAACTTTTAACTTGTTGAATTTCTGTGGATAAAAGTGAGCAAGTCATACGCATCTCTCTACTGAGTCATACACATAATTCTAAGATTCTTTCCATTGCCTGTGATGCTAGTTGTCTTTCCTGCATAATTTTATCTATTTTACTGTTCATCATGAGTGTATGTCATAAAAAATATAAAACATTTTACTTCTATAATTTGATTCCTTGCTCCTTGCGAGGTCATTAACCAAGTCTGCATAACGCTCAATCATCTCTTGTAGCGATCATGTAGCGATTTTCATAATTTGCTTGTCATTGATCATCTCGTCCACGAGAATCTCCCCATACTTCCTTTGCATTCGCCTTGTATAGACGATGTAGTTCCCATGGAGGATTACATTGCATCTCATACAGCCTGCGTGACAGTTCTTCTCATCTCGTCTGTACTTATATACCGAACGAGTGATAAAGTGCATGTTTTGAGCTTGTTTCCAATGTACTCTTGTTCAGCAGAGCGGACATGTTATGTATCAGTCCTTATCAGCGACTGATAATCTTGTATATACAGAAAAATCTGATCCAGTTTTTGATCAGTTCTGATCTTGTTATGTCAGGTTTTCTTTTTCATAACGGAAAAATACCTCAATATAAAAATTGAGGTTCTACTTACCCATATATATCAACTTTATTATACTACTCACTACCGCATTTTCAAGCTTTTTCATATAAAAAAACTATGTTTTTGACTTATTTTTTTATTTTTGGTTATACTTGTAACGATATATGGGAGAAAGCAGAATAAGTATATTTATTTTTGTTTTCTTTTTCTAAAATGAAAGATCTTATCCAAAAATATTGCTTTTTATGCAAAAGAGACTTTAAACAGAAGTACCGATGTTGTTAGGCATCATTATTACAATTTATTGCAATTCAATGAGTATGTTTCAGTAAAAAGAATGCTTACTAATATAAATGATGTAGCAGTAAGCGACTGTTTAGATTTTCATTGCTTATTATAGAACAACTCAATTCAGTACTGACCAAATAAAGAGAAACTTCCTTCTCAAAAATACTCTTTGTGAAAAGGTTAAAAAGCCTAAGAGTTTTCTTTGAATACCTTTAATATCGTTGGTCTCTACACTCAATCGACAAGCTATCCCAAAACTCAAAAACAAGAGATACTATTGATATGATGAAAGTAGTGGAGTATACAACTTTTATCCAAGCTCCTTTATTTTATGAGGAAAAAGAAATCATCCAACTCCGTAATCAGCTCTTGATAGAAATTCCTTATACTACTTGATTGCGTAGGGAGTGAAGTTCTCAGATGTACCTTTGAATGTTTTTTTCCTCTCTAACAGGCAATTTGATATTTTAGGAAAAGGAGGATATATCGATGCAGTCTTTTTACTGAGGAATTGAGACAAAAAGTAGCTTATTATAAACAGAAATTAGCAGAATTCACAAGATACAGACCTATCAATAACGATTTCTTTTTATTGGGTTAGACAACAAGAATCGAGGAAAACCACTTACTCCAAAAATATGTTAATCTCCTTTTCAAAAATATTCTAAAAACTCATGGAAGCATGAAAAATAACGAGACCTCTTAAACCTCATATGGAGAGACACTCCTTTGCTACGAACTGCGTATTTGCTGGGATTAGTCAGCAAGCCACCACAAAACTTATGAGACATCGTGATCCTAAAACTACTGAAAGATACTATCACCTCAATAATGACCGACTTAGAGGGAATTCGACAAGCTAGATAAAACAATAAGCTAGGTTTATACCTAGCTTTTCTTTTTCTTAAAAAGACTTGTATTTTTATTTTATTTATTTATAATTTCAGTGTTGTAATAGTTTACCTTTTATTGGTGAATTAAAAATTCTGTAGGTATGTTTTCTCAAACACATCACATCGAATGTATCACTGTGCTGGAATAAAGAGGCATTATCAACAGAAAAAGAAAGAAGTGGATTTCACTTCTCTTTTTGCTTATATCTGCTATGAGGTTTGTTTTTAAAAAGAGAGATAACAATCAATACTAAGTGGGTACTTAAAGTATGATAAATAGCTAAACAACATGCACTATAATCCCCACTCTAGGTGTACCCACGCTTAAGCTATGCGATCATAGCCGGGGTAGGTTGTATAATATAGGTTGTTTTTTTGCTTACCCAAGAGTAAATTTCACCCATTCCCCTCTCTCTTTTGCAGTAGTCAAGTATGAGAGAAAGGAGAGTGTATCATATAACAAGGTAAGTATTGGTTTTCTTTACTCTCTTACCAATTTGAGCAATGATCGATTATAAAAGTCAATAATTTTCTTGTTGCTTGGTCTTTATACCTTGCACAATCCAGTTATCTGAGGGATTGTCTTTATTCCTCGATTGGTTGCTTCCAATTTAGGAAGTATGACGAAAACAAAAAGAAAAAGAAATTGATTTTTATTTCGTAGTGTATTAAATGGCAGAGAAACCGAGTTTCTATGCTATTCTTCCAGCAGATGTAAGATATGCTGAAGACCTGCAAGTCTTCAAAAATCCTCTATGCAGAGATAACAGCCTTAACGAATAAGGAATGATACTGCTATGCTGGGAATAGCTATTTTGCAGAGCTATATAAAAAGATCCAACTCGAGTCAGTAAAACAATCTCTGATATGCAGAAAAATGATACCTGCAAGTCAGTAGAGAAAATGAAAGCTGATTTGTAGCGTAGGATTTATGTTTGAGAGCTTAAAGAGCTCAAAAACCATAAAGACTACTTGCAGAAAAGTGCAAAAAGCCTCTTGCATAAAAACACAAGATGCCTCTTGTAGTTGAGAACAAGAGGAGGTTGCAGAAAAAGTGTAAGACCCCTTGCAGAAAACTGCAACATAATAATACAAGATAATAATACTACAAGAAATAATACTCTTTCTTCTAATCGAAGAAAGTATCCTAACGGATACAGAACAGGGGAAAAATCAGATTTAAAAAATTCTTCTTTAAAAATTTAGAAGAAGAAAAAGAAAAAGTTCCGCCAAAAAGAAAAAGAAGTTTACGGCTGATCCTGATATCAATGAATGTCTTTATCTAGTTAAATCTTACAACGGCGGAATTGTAAACGCAAGCGATGCAAAGCAAAGGCAGTTTGCAAATCACTTGATCAAAAACTGCAAAAAGCTGACTTCTGTTCAAGAGGGCAGATCTCACTTTGGCAATCTACCTTGAGATGATCCTGAAGATTATCTCTGAGAATGAATATCACGCTACTAAGATTGCAAGCCCTGAACTCATCTATCACAATCTCGCTTCTTTGATGCAGATTTGCAAGACGGAATTCAAAAAGATTACTCCACAAAAAGTAATTAAAAAGCTTTTAGTCCTCTTTTGTACAAAATGACTACTACACTAAAAATCTATAAAGAACTTGCTTATATTGAGACTTTTTGATGGAGAAATGATTGCTACAGCAGAAAGTTATGAAGATTTGCAACGCTTACTTAAAGACTCAGATAAATTTCTTGATCTTTTGAGATGAGATGCTTGTAAAAAGCAGCAATCAAAAGAATTCTCAAAAAGAAGATTGATGAAATTGATAACTATATCCTGCAGAATATCTCAGACCTCAATTTGAGATCAAGAGGAAGCAAGAGTAGACGAAAGGAGAAAAACTGAGCGAGACTCAACATGGAGATCCTCCACACATTATCGCAAGACTAAAAATCAGAATCTAATTTTTACATTTTTAATAAACTCAATAAACATGACAACAGAATTAAGTATGCAACCTTTGGAAACTACTAAAATTGGTATGCCTCAGTTTGTACAGTTTAGCCAAGAAATTATGAAAGAGAAAATGGATTATTGAGTAATCCTGGAGTATCTAAACCTCACTTTTCAAGCCTTGAGCTGAAAAATTAAGGCTTGTCTATGGACTCCAAGCATTTACAGAAAAAGACTACCGAGACACTAGACATTGACCATGATTTCTATGATGTGAACTATATGGTAACAATCAAGGATAGGAATGGTTTTGTTCTCTGAATGTGTGAGGATCATGCAATACTATGGAGGAAAGATACAACTCTACCGCTTGGAAAGATGCCTCTAAACCAATGAAGGACTGAAAACAGGATGATATAGAAATTGAGAGACTCAAAGCAGAATGACTAGGAAAAACGAAAAAGAGGGAATTCTGGTCGAGTTTCGCAACAGAGAGAACAGGTAAAAACTTGAAAGCTTACTCCACAAAACACCATTCAGAAAATGGCACAGAAAAAGGGCGTATGTTGGTAAAAGCTATATTAAATGCTACTGAGCGAGTGAGTTCTATACTCAAGATGTAGAAGATATGGGAATCGCTACTACTTCTGAAGTAATTGAAGTCAAAGAGGTAAAAAGAGAAGAATCAGACTTCTGCCCCTGTTTCTAACTCAGAAGATGTTAGACCAGAAACCACAAAACCCTCGATTCAATGAACCAGAATTTAAAAGAGCTTTCAGAGAAGAAACTGTTTATCTCCCTCATTCACAACAGCTCAAGATCTATTAGATGTCATCAAAAAGGGATTATATGGTATCTCGTGTAATGACTGAGAAGCTTTGTGAACTTTGGGAATCCTGCTTAGAGAACAAGGGAAGTAGAACCAGAAGATTTGAATAGATATGCTGATGACTTACCCTTTTAGCGTCGTGCAGGCAAAAGTAGATCGTTGTGCAGAGAAATTAAGGAATCACCACCTCCAGATATATCTAAAAATAAAAAGATGTATCCACGGAAGAAGTGGAACGGGAAGACGAGGAGATGGGAAAAGATTTGGAAATCTTACCTCCTCGTGATCCCTACAGGCACGACAGATTAGTTTTATCTTTTTAGACCATACCATGGGAAAACAGTTATATTGAATATATTCTCCCGAAGGGTGAGGTAGTATTTCGGGGAATTTGAAACCAAAAAGATTGCATTAGAGCTTACACTTGAGGGAACCTGATTCAATGGAGAGGAATGCCATCAGAATGATGGAGATGCAAAAATACCAAAATCATAAATCAGAATTTTTTTATCTTTTTATTACAATATTATGACCTTCAAAACTACAATTACTAACTTTTATGAAGCTTATGGAGCTCTGAATAACCTCGAAGATGTAGAATACCCTAGAGGGAACGGAATCACTGAATCAGAATTGCCTGAGTTGAGAGCTTACGCCCAAGAACTGATCTTATGAGCCCAGGCTGAGGTAAAACCATTCATTGAAGCTCAGCTCCGCAAGAGACAAGAGGCTCAAATCTTTGCTACTGACTTTCAGGAGATCGAAAGACTCTCAGAGCTTAAAAACTCATCTGAAAAAGAAGATTGAGAGAGCAGACAAAAATATTGACTACCTCTCAAGCTATTCAAGATTGAGAAGATGCAAACGAGATCAATGAACTCTCGTACTGTAAGTCTGAAGCGGTAGTCTTTACGATGAGGAGGCACACCTGCATACTACAAGAAGGAAAAGATCATCGGTTTCTGTAGATAAAACAGAGATCAAAAAGCTCTAAAAGCCTGACTTGAAGTCGCTGGAGCAATGATCGAGACCAGACAGAATTTATAGATTAAGCAAGCAGATGAATACAAAAACACAATCCATATCCTAGTGGCTAGCATCTATCTGCTGGTCATGGGATTCGGCATTCTGATAGGTCAGAACATAAAACCAGAACAAAAATCTGACTCCCAAGAGCAGGTAACCTGAGATTATATAATCCTCAATAGTGGGGAAACATTCACTATTGAGGAGGAGCTGAGTATTTGCACCTGGGTTTTTATCTGGAGACTATAGACAAGAGGTAGTCCAAGAAGCCTCACCAGCTCTGGAGGATTGGATTTTGTCTCACTGATCGAGGTGAGAATGGTCAGTGGCTTACTGGAGCTGTTGAGATTATGTGAAAAAGCCATTGACTCTGTATGCTCAATACTGCTGGCATAAAGAGCCACTTCCTAGTTGGAACGATTGGAGGAACTCAGATTTCTGTTTGTTTTGAGAAAGTGGAAGTGAGGGACCAAGTTCTACTGACCAAGTAGACTGATCTGAGGGAAGAGATGCTCAGAAGTGGTGAAGAAGAGATTTTATATATAGATTTATAGTATGTCACATTTTACAGTTTTGGTTATCTGAGATAACCCAGAAAAACAATTAGCACCATTCCAAGAGAGATAATATGGAGGATTGTCCAAAAAGAATACCTTAAATACTGTAGTTTATGGACAAAGATTGAAATGAACATTGGTTTGATACCGAAGAAGATTTTAAAAATCCTGAATTGTTCCAGAAGATGAAGATTGAGGATACTGAGAGAATCCAAATGCAAAGTGGGACTGGTATCAACTAGTGAGGGTAGACGAGGCGGAATTTTCTCACTAGATGTAGAATTTGATGAAAAATATGTGAGACTTCTCTTTTTGACTCCAATTAGTGAAATTGAAAAATTAAAAAGAGAAAGGAAATGTTCTAAAGCACAGGAAATGAGATATAGATTTTGAATGAATGTATAAATCAAAATTAGAAAGAGAAATCTGATTCTATAAGCTCATTATTTGACGCTTATAATAATCAGTTTCCCATTGTCCCATAAAAGGGAAAGATTTAGTGTGAACAAACACAAGGAGAATATCCAGAATGCTAGAGATATCTATGGAGCTCAAGAAGAGGTAAAGGAGTTTTATAAAAATGTGAAGAACTAAACATCAGTTTCGAGATATCTCACTTGAAGATTTTTGAGTGATTTACCTCAGTAGAAGAATATGTAAAAGCATTTGTCCATGATTTTTATACCTTTGCGGTATATAAAAAGATGGAGTTCGATATCAGAATGACAAATGGGGCGACGATGAGCAGTATCTGACAGGGAATCTCCTAAAGATCGAGCATCAGAATTCAAAAATTATTAGAAGAGCTTCCAGAAGATACCCTATTATCAGTATATGACTGCCATATTTAACTTTTTATGCTATTATAGTATGCAATCAATAAAAACAACTGCCGAGATCAAAAAAATTCGGCTATGAGATGAGGCGATGGCTACACAGTAGTTATCTCATTGGACGAGAAACTGAAAAGGACTAGCTATGATCTATGAGTTTCATCCATCCTCCAGAGAGGAAGATCAGCTGATTAGGACTGAAAGCTATGAGAGATTCAGCTTTTTAAAGGGTTTGTTATCCGCTCACTAGGGTTTCAATGAAATCAAATTTAAGATCGACTGAGAGGCAACCAAGAAGCTTTGTAGATCTGAAGGCTCTCTGAATAGATAAGGTTGGGATTTCTTTATCTGTAGTAGAATAAGATGAAAAAGCTGAAGAAATATCTGATTTTTACCTCTCGATGAAGGAGGAATTACTGTTTCTGCTCGCTCCATAGTTGAGTTGAGGGTTGGGATATCAAGCTCCTCATGCGGTGAGAAAAAGTAGAAAATATTGAGGAGGTATAGCCCCCTATCAGGGGCAAAAAGAGCTATAAGGTTTATTGAAGTTTCTCTGTGGCTCTCTGCCTCTGATGGCAATCTTATATCTTATTTTTGTTCTCATGTATCACGAAGAAGAAAAACTACACTTGGCTCAAGTGGCTAATTGGGCTAATTATTACTGTTGTATTGCTCGTAGTAGTTCGACCACTCACAACAGTTAAATCCACTGAAAGAGGGGTTGTTTACAAATTCGGTGCGGTAAACTCTAAGCTCTGAGAGGTTGCACTTTTTGTAATTCCATTTGTTGAGAGTGAAAGAAAATCTCAATCATCCCACAACAGATGGAAATCTGAACTGCAGTCGGAGATGGTGGAGCAATCACAAAGGATAATCAGACTATCGGTGCTGATATCACAGTCTTCTATAAGTTCCCTGATGCCGAAATCCTCAATATAGCAAGGAATTTCGAACAGAAGTTCTTCAGCAAAAATCAAGAAGGACACTATAGAAGCTTTCAAGCAAGCTATTGGTAGTAGACTATCTTTGATGTCGCTCAAACCCAAGAGGAACATCAGAGCAAAAGTTAAAGAAGTTGCAGTAGCGAAGATTGGAACTTATCCGATCATTATTGATGATATTAAGATTAGTAATTACGTGATTGGTCTCCAGCAGTTTGACGATCAAATCGCCTCAAACTATAAAATCGCTCAAGAGGCGAAGCAACAAGAACAACAGCTGAAAAAGTAGAAATTGAGGGCTCAGCAGGCAGTAAAAAGCTGAAGCCAACAAAGAAGTTGAAAGGCTTAATGCTGAAGCTATGGAACTCAAAGGTAAAGGAGTTAAGGCTTATAATGATGCTATTACCTCTAATCAGAGGAATATGGAGCTTGAAATCCAACTTAAAAGTTAGAGATTGAAAAATTAAGGCAGAAAAATGGAATAGTGAATATGTTCCAATCAATAACTATGGACCGATTCCAGCATCTTGGAATAAAGCAAATCATAGGCGAATAATCTCAGAGTTTTCTCCCTAAGGGAGTCTGCCCCAGTAGACTAGACGGGTAAGTCAGGAGACTTCAAATCTCCCATCACCCTATATCCAATAGGAGTCGCGGGTTCGAATCCCGTCTGGGGCTTAATTATATAAATGCAACAGTAGCTCAGTAGGCAGAGCTGAGAGCCTGAAGTAGATGGGACTCCATCTGCAGATGCTATTCGGATACACTCATATCTAGGTCGTAGGTTTAAATCCTTCCTGTTGCAATAGTGGCTAACAACAGGCGTCTCGTAAGGGAGCATACTAGGTTAGTCTGTCTCGGAGGAGGACGCCCTCCATTATCAAGGAAGCTCAAGGAAAAAATAAAGAAATGACAACGGTCTCCACATAGAGATGAGTCCCTTGCTCGCTGGTTCGAGTCTAGCCTTCCTTGGATTTTATATTATTATATATGATGATACTAGATGTCTGCTGTGGATGAAGAACATTCCGATGGGATAAGAATAATCCACTAGCTGAGTATATGGACATACAGAAGAGAAGCCTGATTTATCCCTGCAGACCTAACTTCAGTAGTGGATCCAGACTTTGTGGCCGACTTCGTGATATTCCAAGAGCTGACAATTTATAGCTTGTTGTATTCTGACCCCCGCATCTTAAAGAGTGCTGGAGAAAAAGTCTCGGTTAAGAGGCAGGCATGGTAGGCTTAATAAGGATACTTGGCCAGCTGATCTGAGGCAGTGATTCCGTGAGTGCATGAGGGGTATTAGAACCCTAGCGAACTCTCGTATTCAAGTGAACGAGAATCAAGTTAAGCTCCACGAAGTCTCAGGCTATAGACTACACTCACTCTTCTGAACAAGGAGCTGAAGGAATGGGGCTAAGCAATATGGCTTGTGTTTATGAAGATTTAGACTGCAGTTTTATTTATATTACACTATGGAAAAGCTACTACAACTCCTCAATGAGTATCAGACTCAAAGAGAAAGTAAATTAATTTTCCAGCTATGATGAGAGAAGCCTCATCGTTCCTTCTTATAGATTCTAACATATTATGAGAAGAAGACAATAATCAGTGAAAAAATTCTGATTCATTGAATGGCTAGTTCTTAATATGAAGATCAATACGGATGAATTCAATGAGGCATTGACACATAGTAAAGAGCATATGATTTTAGATGAACCGTGAGATAGTTATGGTTATGTAGATTCGCTTTTAATGTTATTAGCAATCCAAGACGACCCTGTTGATTTTTAGTTTCTATGATTAAAATAGATATGAATGATGTAAAAATATAGAGTTTTGGTTCAAGCCAGATCAAAAGATGTTTGAGGTTGCTACCTTGTGCGAATGGGTGATGAAGAAGGTAAGAGTATTCCCTAAAACATTGGTCCAACTAAAAGACGGTGTTCTTAATCGTCTCAACTGAAGATTGAGAGATTGAGCTTATGCAACCACTTGACTCTTTGATAAAAACGGTAAGGAAATTTATAGAGGAGATATAGTCAAGTTGAGATGATCAGAGTAAGGGGAAATGGTGGAGATTTGCAGTTGTAGAAATTGATCCAGATATTCAGTTCAATTGTTCCTCAATTAAAGAGGTGGATGGGATAAAGAACTCTTCAGATTACACTTTCCGTTACTGACAATTCGCGATATAAAGATACCGAGAACCATCTTACGATTATTGGAAATATCATGAGAATCCAGAGCTAGTCACATTTAAGGGTACCGACATCGATGTCGGTACGCAACACCACTTATGAGTTCCAACCTAGTAATTCATGTATCTTACCGACATTTACGTCTGGGAAACTATAGAACTTTTTAATTTATAGGCTTTGGGTTACTAATGACTAGAGAAACTAGAAGCCATCTATAAAGAGATGGCTAATAAGGAGCTACATTTGGATGTAAGGCAAAATTTAGTAAGTGAATCCATAGCATTATAGATAGAGAAAATGTTTGATTTTTAGATTCTTACAAAGGAGTAGATTGAAACATTCGCAATACTATTGTGATTGAAGATGGTGTGAATTCAAGCGAAAAGTTATAGTATAGAAGAAATCATTGGTCATCCAGTGATGATTGAGATGTGATTGACTGGATTGAGCCTTATTGAAAGGGGTATGCACAAGACGTCAAATTCAGTCAAGAAAGAAAAAGGAAGATCGATATTGTCCTATTACAATGGGATAAAAAGAAGTCGATAGAGACTCAACAGATGAGTGTATAGACTATGTTTATTCACCCATACAGAAGAAGAATTAAATCAGACTTTTTATTTCTTTTAACTACAGATGGAATGTAAATTTTTACTACACAGGTGCAGTTGTTTTGTATTCTTTTAATCTTGGGGAGTAGGGATTTCTAGGATTTATCCTCTATATAATTTACTTAGATATTATAGATTCAACTTATTGGGGCATTACACGAGCAAGCAACAAGATTTATAAAAATTGTCAGATGAACAGAAAAAGAGATCACGAAAGAATTAAAGACTTTACTTCTTAAATACAGAGAATTATGAAAGAATTAGAAACATTACTTAACTCTCTGATTAAGAGAGTGGGTGGAAACCTTTTGAATAGAATTAAAAACAAAGATTAAAGACACGAATGAGTACGGTTCTAAGGATGATAAAACTATACAATTGGAGTTTGACTGTGGTATATGGGGAAATATATTAGCTCCGTCAGATAGTATCTGCGGAAAGCTGATTATGGCAATTTGTTTTGCCAAAACAAGATCCTCCTCAGATAAGGTAGATCTTCAGAGACTACATTGAGGATAGCTACTGATTCAGGAGATGTCCATTCGATACAAATTGAATGTATCGAATCATGCAGTCCGCTCTTTATTCTAGAGAAGGAGCTGGCGAAATTTTTCACTTGATAATATCAAACATGCCAAGAATAAGTAATGTAACAACGCACGGAATAGAAGATTCCATCATAGCTTCAGGTTATCCAATGAGGCTAGAAACACTAGAAAAATATAAAGGAAGAAATTAGAGATACTCTTTTGAATTCCCTGGTAAAAAGAGCGATTCAACTGCTCATACTTCTGCTGGGAGCGGTCATGATCAGTTCCTTACAGGGATGATTGCCCAGTTTGACTCTAACCTTTTCAAATAAAGCTTGGGTAGAAGCTGAGATATCACTTTTTAGATTTTTCTCTAGTCAGTCTACGATGCATAGATTGACTAAGATGAACTTTGATGAAGTCTTTAATGAATATGTTTCTCAGCAAACAAAGGAGCACATGAAAAGAACTCCAAGAGGCGTATAATGAAAATCCGACAAAGGAGAACAAGTTAAAGCTTTTGTATAATGCTACCTGCTTGATTGGAGCTTACCGCAAGAATGACGACCAACTATCGTCAGCTCAAAACCATTTACAAGCAAAGGAGGAATCATCTCTACTAGATTGGCAAATGTTTTATGCGATTGGATTGAAAACTACCTTACCTCTGAACTTATTACAGGGAAGAAAAGAGAAACTTTAAATAAAAACAGAATAATACCATGCCAGAGTTTAAAGTTTTGAGATAAAGTAGATAGCAGAGTTACTCTAGATATTTGGAAATCAGCGATGGCAGTGAATGATTATCCACATAAGGATATTTTACACCATCAAGAAACAACATGCAAGGACTGCTCACTTTAGCAGACTGAGAGAAACCTGAGAATAAAGGTCGCATTCTCCATCCTCGAGGAATTGAGAAGGTTGAAGACTAAGTCAGATTTTTATTCTCTTGAAAAAGACAAGATATTTTTCAAGTAGCCTGCAATCCACCCCTAATCTGTACACTAACACTGTGCAGGTACAGCCCTCTCAAAGAGAGAGGCTGTCCACATACAATACGCCAAGAATTGAATAAGCCCAATTAAGAACTGAACAAACTCCAGAAAGACTTGCAAAGAATACTAACATAGATAAGCTACAGATAGTTATCATTTATTTACTAATTATGACCTATGAACTTTCGAAAGAAATGAACATAAAGATCTCCTCAGCTATTCCAAAAGAATGGATTCGAGAAAATGAGGATAAAGAACAAGAGCTGGAGGGTACCCTATTCTCTTCTCTCGGAGTTGAAATATGACAGAAAACTTGATCACCTCTACATGATATACTAAGATCTCATTAACGAGATGTATGCAGAGCTGAAGATAAGAGGAGTTGAATAGTTAGAAATCTGACCTATTGAGTCAGATTTTCTTAGTACATCATTTTTAAATCATGGAGTATCATTGGCTATGATCTTCTCATCTCCAACATAGATTCCATCCTTCACAAAGTAAATTTGTCTGGGCCTGAGCCAGAGCTTTCCATTCAGCTTTTGGTTAGGACTTGCTGGTTTGTCTGCCCTAAAGTTCTCTGCAGTGCAGTATTGACTTCAGCGATCTTCTTATCTACATACTGCTTGTTGGTCATCCTTATTATTATTCGGATCCGCGAGATTCTTGATTTTGAGATTGTTTGCGTTCAGTTCCTTATAGAATATTGTCTCATTAGGAGTAATCCTAATACGTCTCTGTTGTTTGTTTTATCTCAACTCCAAACGCACCATTCCATCAGAAAAGAACTCATACATTCTACTGTTAGGTGGCGGAGATAGATTGATGCACTCCTAGATCCATTCCTGCGTACTACAATCCAACCAGAGATTTCTCTTGCACAGTTACTCAGATTCCCAGCAGTCATATTCTCTGGAACATTAGGCAGTCGCAGATAAGAGTTGAGCAACTCTTCCTTTGTGTGATATGTCTGATTGTGACTGTGGTCGCGGTGAATTTATCAGGCTTATTTTTATTTCTTCCCGATCTGTAGTCCGGCTTATTCTCTGTTTCGCCCAAGATGGAACTGTTGGGACATCTAAGTCATCAACATATTTTTTATTAACCAAGTCTTCCTGACTCCTAGGAGTAGCCGAGGACTTAACTAGTCCAGGATATAGCATTCTGATCGTTGTCCCAAGCAAAGAGCTACCATACTTCATCATAGTATTCGTTGCCGTATAGACGCTCATCCCGAACCACTGATCCCTCATAATCATCGTTTTGTATCTCTGCGAATTTTGCTTGAGGATTTAAACTTTTATGGTAATCCTTACCTTGCGTCAGTTATTGGTTTGCTGATTATTGTAACATCCAAAAAGATTGAAGGATGTTGAACTACGATATTACCAGGTCAGGTTACTTGCTCCTCCTGAGTAGTCAGACACCACATCCACTTGTCTGGAGCGCCACATCTGGCTTTCTCAATTTTACGGAGATCGTTATCTCCTGATGTTGTCGTCTCGTAGATAGAGCTTTCGAGTGTTACATATCTCCTTGACTTATTGTTTATCCAACTATCAAGGGTTACTCTTATCTGCATGTCTTTTCCCGCTTTGAATCTCATCATTGGATGCCATTAGCCCATTAAAAAGATTTCTTTATTATCTGCAAGAGCATATTCCTTTCAATTCGTTCAATCAGTACTTGTCTCAACCAGTACTTGTTCAGGGTTGAGGAAGGCTAATCTATTCTGCCCCATCGTATTGATGGTCATTTTTCGTAGTCCAAATGGATTTCTTTGTTTCTCCATTTTTAGGGAAGATTTTTATTGTAATCTCCACTTGTAAGATACCCATCTTGATCACTTGATACCTCTCCAAGAGCTTTTTGACCATCGCTTGAGTGACTACTTCACCAATATTCTCAATATCTGTTGCCTTATGCTTAAGGAGTTGAGGGAGTGAAATGTTTCAGGTTTATTATTGATCTCCTCCCATGCATAATCAGGTTTCTTCTTCTTCTTGCCCATTCATGAACATCTGCCTCGCAGGCATTGAAGTAGGAAAAGTCTGAAATCTGACTCTTGGTGTGCGTGTGTACCTTATTCGCCTTACCCTCCAGTGCTTCTACTAGCCCAAAGTAATGCTGCTAATCCCTAATTGATTTGAGTATTTTCATTTTGCTTGATATAAGCAACTATCTCTCTAAAACTATCAAGATTGGTATCTTCTGATGATACAACTTCAAAGGAGTCTATCAATCATCTCTCTCAGCACCTTTCCTTGCGTTTGCTGAGAGGCTTGATCCTCAGTGTTGAGATTATCCACAATATCTGCAAAACTACATTTGAGCCTCAAGAGCTGTGAGCTTTAGAAACTGGTCTTATCCTCATCTGAGGTATTATCAACCTGATCAAGTCAGACTTTAGACTTATTGTGCGTATAGCTGGATCGGAGCCTGCTTTCTGCAGTTTGCTTTGCCTCATTCGCGGTATTCAAAGCAGTTTGAGCCGTTTGTGCAACTCATTACAATGAAGCTTGAGTCAGCCTTTTGCTCTATTTTTCGTGTTTTGTGATTGGATTGCTTGGTTGACTGCTGAGGAGCTAGCGTATCAGCTGAGGTCTACTGAGGTCAACTTGTAGTAATAGTTTTTGATTAACTTTTTCGCTGAGTTGCTGTAACGTTCCGACTCACTCACTCTTGCGGTATTCTCTGCATGGATACAGTGTATTCTATACTAGCATATCTCACTTCTGCATTTCTTCCCTACGATCTTCGATGACACCATTAAATTGCATCAGTTCGTTGTACACTTTTATGATGACTTTGACTTCATCCTAGTCTCCACTTGATAAAACGAGTCTTCTCCTACCGTGATATTAAATTCTGACACTTGTTCTTTATGTTCCTTGAGATAGGTTACTTCCACCCTCTTCATTGCTTTCTTTGCTTTCTTCTAGAGACCATAGCGAGCCTACTTTCCTCCGATCTTTGTCCTCAAACTTTTGTTACTCATTTCTTTTGCATCGATGACGAGTGCGCATTTGTCGATCGTGTTCCCTTCGGGATCTTGCGTGTCATAACGGAATTCTTTATAATTTGCTCCTTGTGTTCCTATCTTCTCAGATATGCTTCCCTATTTTGAGGGTATCGTCGATCAAAAACATCTACCCCTCTTTGATGAGGCTATTGGATCACGCTACTGAGGACTGCTTTTTCTCCTACTTCAAGGCTTTACTGTACTTCCTGTCTCACATTCTATATTGAAAGGTAAGGGGCCTTTTTCTGTTTGCTCTTCGAAAAGTATTCGACGACTTCTTCTAATGAGGGCTTGGTTCCATTTTGTATTTCTGATCTACTCAGCCTCTTTTCAAGGAGAACTCGTCGACTCTCAGCGTGATTTCCACTTATACTAGTTGGCTTCTACTCCAGCGGATTACTCCAGCAAGCATCCTCTTTTTCTCCTTCTTCGGTGAGTTCAGTAATCCTGATACTTCTCCACATCCTGAGTAAATCCTTTTGGATGTAAGGACTTTATGCGTCGAGCGTGATCTTGACTTGTGAACTTCCATTGAGCTTGAGGTCAGCATTGATCTCAAATATCTTGGATCTGAGCGATACTATCCTTCTCCTTCATGCAAATAAACACCGTAAACATTATAACATCACATTAGCAAAAGTAAACCTTGACTTCAAAAGCCTTGCTTTTGCAAGCCCACCTCCTTTACTAGTAATTGCAAAAGCGGTTTCTCCTTTCACTGTTGGTCGGAGGCTTCATGCCATTCTTTTTTGCAAGGATATTGACACCATTGAGCGTTACAGTTCTTTCCTTGCTATCGATGATGATTTCATCTCCTTTGTTTGCATCAGATCCAAGGCAAAAACTTCCCTCTCATGCAATCTTCAAGGTCAAAATCTGACTTTTTGATTAGCGATATGCATACGGATTGGAGCTTGCATATTTCCTCTCCTTGACAGATACAATTCTGAGCTGAGCGGTATCCATACCCAAGCTTTTACGCCGGGTTAAACCTCAATATACACTTTCTCCCTTTCTGCTCTTTTCCTCCTTATTAAACAGTCTTGCATCTTCAGCCTCGAGCGACTCTCCAGCTTCCATCTCATCAATGGTCATATTCATCAGTTTCATATTCGATTGGGGTTTTTGATCTTTTGCAGTATTTCTCGCTCTCTGTCTTTCATTCGTCCACCACAACAAAAGGAGCTGCGTCGTTCCTCATTGATCTTGTAAGGCAAGGTTATCCAACCAGTCCATCGCTTTACTTGCTCCGACTCTTGTATTCGTGAGGATCACACCTTTGATCTCTATCTTTCTTCCTCTCTGAAATGTTGGGAGATAGTCTAACATCCGTGTCTTCCATCGATCTTGCTACTTTCGTCTGAGCTGTTGATCTTTTCTTCTCCTCTGCCACCCAGATCTCGTAGTCCAGGCAGTGATTTGATTGAGATCTTGTCCTTTATATCTAAAATAATTCCCCTATCATTTGCTTAAAAACACAATCTAAAACCTGATTTTTAATTTCTTTTATCTCTCAAGGAGATACTCTACCCTTTATCTGATTTCCACTTTTGCCTATCCAAAAACTCCTCCATATCAAGACATTTTTACTGTGATGGTAGTTGTTTTGTTCGATATGCCTTTGAGTTATCACTGGTAAAAGCCACCTTGGGCAGAATCCTCTTGATCTAATTTTTCCAGCTGATTAGTATCCAGCAAATTTGTTTAATCATCCACGCTGAAAGGGCGACTCGCTCGTTTTTATGTGCAACCCCTGCAATATCGCTATTTGCTCCGATCCCTGTGAATCCTCCGATACTAAAGCCTCTTGTGTGGATTTCTTTTCATGCTCAAAGCTCATTTCTTTTCTGATTGCAGTCCAATCTGGGAAATAAAGAGTTCTATATTCTGCTTTGAGTTTCCCTAGATTCTTGAGTTGGAGATTGGTTGTAGTATCTGAGAGTTTGATTAATCCTTGCGTGCAAAACTTTCCTCCATTGCAACCTTTTTCTTCTTTCTGTTTCTCGAGTTCTATTCTCTCTCTTAGCTTCAATATCAACTCCCTTTCCTGCACGCTCAGTGTGCCAATTCTCCTCAGTCAAGCTTTTGCTACCTCTGCAGAGCTTAGAAACTTCTGTTCCTCAAATCGTTTTATAGATTTTTAGCTGATCCTCCATCTCTCTCTCAAAATTCTTCTTGCTTCTGTCCTGCTTGCCAGTCATAGATTGCCTCCCTCTCCCATCTGAGCTCTTTTCTCTATCTAGCACTGCTTGATCAAGTCCGAGTCCTCGATGCTTTCGTTGACAGCTTTGAGATTATTTTCAATGTTTCAGCCACTGTTCCTTGAGCTTTTCAATCAGACTTTCTTTCTGTTTGAGTCTTTCTCTATCATATTCATGTGGTACTTTTGGTTAATTCCTCTTGGATGCTTTTGAGCCTTTTTCCCTTCTTCAAAGATCAGTACCATTCAATATCTCCATATCGGTACTATCCAGTTTACTGCTCTTTTTGTCTCGCATCTGCTTTTATATCTTATAGTGCTGATTTACTCTTGAGCAAAGCATCTTCCAAACTCTTTGCTTTTTCAACCGACGCTCAAAAACTTTCTTTGTCGCTCTTTTGTGTTTTTCAAAATTCCTTGGTCAGTCTCATTGTATTTGTTTTAAGTTGCCTTATTTCATCTCCAAGTTTTTCATAGTATTTCCTTGTTGCTTCTGCAGCTCTGCTGAATCTCTATACTTTTATCCGCATCTTAGCGTCTTTGAGGGATTTTTGAGTCAGTCCATGGCTTCTTTGAGGTTGTCGACCTTTTAGAGGGTTCATGATGATGTTTCTCGATCTCTTCATTCATATGTTTTGCCAATATACTACCTCCAATTAAATTTCCTTCAGTTTTGCTCACTTGATCAAATATTCTTATATCAATCACTTATACATTTTAAGAAATTAGACCAATCATCACCCAACTCCTCAAAAGTAGATCAAAAAGCTTGTTTTGTTCACTCTAAAGCATTTTTGTATTCTTAAAAGGGTTTTTCATCAAAAATGTCTCATGCTCCCTACATTTACAGGATCAATTTGTCAGAGATCAATTTTAAGCTATTCTTTTATTCGTGGTGATAAAATCCATTTACCTGTTTCATTTGACGTTAATTCCTTCTCAGATTCCAACCTTTATATTATTTCAAGCAACCTTTGAGATGCTTTTCCAAAACTTCCTGCTACTTTAGAAATTCATTGTCGAAGATCAGAGAAGTAACTATAGTCATAAACACCTCACAGTTCCTATATAGATCATAGAGAATAAATTACCTTAATAACAAATCTCACTCCAACTGATAATACTCAGCTAATCCATAGGTCTATCATTTTGTTGCGGATCGTCGCTGATGTTCCCATAGCATCAAAACTCTTCAATAGAATCCAGCAGTAGTTCTTGTCACATATCAGATGAAAAGTGGAAATCAAAAGAAAGTCTCATTTTCTCAAATTCCATCTAAAACTATCTTGTAAATTTGACCATAATCATCCTAGTGTTGAAAGATTGCTTTTTCCATAAGATTTTGCGAACTTTCCTCCTCCAAGACATTGTTTGAAAGCTTTTTCTACATCAGCAAATCGAATTTTTCCTTCTGATACCATCTTTTATTTGGCTTTCAGCCACTCAAAAGATGCAAGTTCAGCAATAATTGGAACACCTGCATTCATAAACTGGTCTCTAAATCTTGTCCTAACAATCTTCCACAGATTTTACTTGTCCACTAAGCATACGCCACCTGCTCAATTGGAACACTCAACCCAGCACTCACATCTCCAAGTGCCTTTAGAGTCGGAATCATTTTGTTGGCTTCTATTCCATAGGCAAGAAGTTGTTTAGCAGTTTTGCCTTACTCCTGTTAGCTCAAAAGGAGGTATGACGGCATCAGAGAATCTTGGAGCATTTTCTTTCGCCGCATCAGCTCCCGCCAACATTGTTGTAAAGCTATATCCGCTTGTTCTAAAGCACCTCATAAAAGAAACGATCTTACTAGCGAGATTTTTATTCAATTTGCCAGCTGTAACCATAGCAAAACTTTTATTCCTTTAGATACTTTCATAAATTTCCTCAGGCTTCCTTGCCTGCATTTTGAAATTTTCTTTTTAATATCGAGAAGATAATTCATCAACTTCCTTCTTCTTATTTAATCATTTTGTGATAGTGGTTTTGATATTCCCTGTTCTATATCTCATTCATCTCTCTTATCTTTTGGCCTGAATATTCTCTGTGAGTTTTTCTATACTTCAATTTTTCTAGTTTAGACCTACTCCAAGCTCTCCGATATTTACCATTTTCTTTATAAAAATAAAACCAACTTAGTGTTAGCTTTTATTCTTTGATGTGTTCAATTTCAAGGTCAATCTATGAAATTTGGTTTATATGCTTATTTTTACATTTCGGGCATATGCAATATGGTTTCCCCTCCTACTTCATCAAATGTATTCAAGGGAGGATCATGAAACAAAGCAATAAGATAGATAACCAATAACTTCCCTTTTGTCTGTTTTCCTAGTTTGTCACTCTATATCAACATTCTGGGCAATAGAATTTTCGGTCGTCCATGGAACATTTTCTATAGAAGAAGTGTTGATGTTTTCTTATACTTTTATCAAGAAACTCTCAGCGGTGCTTACATTTTATAGCCCTTCAAGAATTTCTCCTTTGCAATATGGAGCAATTCATCGTGGTATGTGAAATATAAAATTTCTATTAAGAATATGTTTTGAAAATTAAAATCTAAGTGAAAAATTAAAATTTGTAGCTTGTTTTTGGTCAGAGCCTTTTCTATTCCTTTTCTAGCTTTTTCCTGTGCAGTATCTCCTCACTGCTTAATCTGATTCTGATATCTCTCGTAAGTTTTTCTATGCTTCACTTTCTAGTTTTAGTCCTACTCAAGCTCTCGATGTTTACCATACTTACTATAAAAAGCTAGTTACCCATTGTGCTCACTGTTTTTCTGTTCAATCTCACAGGTCAAGTTTATTTCAAGAAAAATTATATAAAAACATAATTTTCTCTTGCATTTTAATAAAAATTATGTATACTATATATACCACGAACAAGAAGAAAATCTGATTACCGTAGCTTTTATCTCGTATGCTAGCAATGCAGATAAACTTTAGCAGCCTCAAGGCTTGAATTGCTTTATCTTGGAGATGAGAAGTCTTAAAGAGCAAACTTGACTTTCACAATCCTCAAATCTTACCGTCAAAGCAATCTTCTTCTTGAGCAATACCGTTCCTTCCCTGACAGGAAAAGTGAGAGGCTACAACTTAGAAGATTGATGATCATTGAGTATAGACTCAATGATCAGCGGAGATTGGAGATCGAATTCACAAAAGACTGAGAAATTCAGGTCGTTGATATTCTACAGATAGCAATCACATTGAGAAACTCAGGTAGTGGTTTGCCCCTCTCTATGAGAATCTATCTTTTATTTCTTATTGAATGCAAAATGTTTAAAACCTGTTTTTGCTTTTCACCCTGGAGAAGATATTGAGGAAAGAAATTAGAGGCAGAGGATGGACACAAAGACAATTTACCGATATTAGTTGGAATTTCTACCTGAACTCACTAATATCCATCAAAAGGAAAGATTTGACTCCTGCACTTGCAGTTCGTATTGAGAAAGCGTTTGGAACTTCTGCTGGAAAGTACGGATGAATATGCAGATCCATTATAAGCTGATCTTGCGAAAAAGAAGAAGACAAAAAGAATCCCGAGAGTCCACGAAAAGCTCCAAGAATACGGATTTGAAGACCTTACGAAACTTGATGACGAAACAATTGAGAAAAGTCTTGCTTAAAAAGAAAAAGAAATCAGAGCAGAAAAGAAGTGATTTTTGCTTTAGCTTTTAGTATTCCCATAAACTTTCTAGGCTCCTTTATATAGAAACACTAGTTACCTCTGATGTGTTTTACTCTGCTCTGTATAAAAATCTATAATTAAATTGCATACGAGACACGGCCATTATGACCGTGCGTGGTATCTACAGACCCTACCTTATTCAACAATATACCTCGTTGTGCGAGATATTCCATGTATTCCTTATCTCTCTGCTTCTTGTCCCATTCTTTTCTAGTCTTGCAATCTTTTTAGCCACGAAATTCCTCTCGACACGAGATTATCAAAGAGATTTCTCTAGCATCTAAGCACTGTATCATTAAAACTAAGATTGTGAAGCTGAATTCTTATAGAATTCGCCCCTAAACCTGAGCCTGAGTCTTTTCCTGAGCCGTTCTGTTTCGAGGGACATAAACTTTACTGTTAATACATGATCATGATAACAACATGTCCGTATGTGTCCTTGTGATCTGATTATGATATCCCCCTGCATCTCAGGTGTCCCTTTAATTTTCTCTCGATTCGTAAAGAATGGAGATTTTGGCATATCTTTGGCACTTGAGGGCCCAAATCTTCCGATTCTGCATCAATATACAGTTGCTGAGATCTGCACATGAAATCAGTATGCTACCCATCATAGTCGACCCTCTTTCCACGTCGTTTTTGTACAATCCTTATATGGTCTCATCTTCCCCAACATATATATAAAACTGATCACTGTCACATCATGCTTTCAACCAGCTTTATCATTTCTTCATTTTTAGTGTCTGTGGTTTCTGCTTTAGCTTGGTGGGGTGCTCAAAACTCTCTGGATATCGTGACCTTTTAGGGGTCAGGGAGTCCTACCAGCACACGAGAAATTTCCAAGAGTTCTCCTGCTTGATTGCCATGTTTATCAGTCCAGCCAACAGTGCAGAGCAAAGGAATATAAAAGCGCCTTGCCTCTGGAATAATTGATCAATCAGGTTGCGGGTAGAGATGAAGTCCCATCACCTCCTCCAGCTTCTAATAATAGGTTTTTCCATGATAAAATTATATATAAAACTATTTTTCCAGCATATCCTTGATATCGGTTATCTTTGAATCAATATCTCCTCATCTTCTCTTCGATGAGCATAATATCTTTCTGGGTAACCCTCTGGGGTTGACTCATTTCTTCACTCTCCTCTAAACGAGCAATTCTCATCATCTTAACAAAGAAGGACTAGTGCGGTGCGTTGATAAAGACAGGATTAAAGACAGTTCTTTCCTCGGAGCTTTGTTCGTTCATTTTATAATTATGAAAGTCAAAATCTTGCATAAGTTCCGCAGTGATCTTTGTCAATAACATCCAGGAAATCACCAGCAAGAAGTCCTCAGGGCTAGCGTTCAGTCTCTCTCGTTCTTACCGAGTACCGAACTGATTGTCTCCTACCTTTGAACTATAGCCGTCTTCCTCGATAAAGACTGTAAACATATCCTGCAGACTGCACCCTATCGATCAGTCCAAGTGCTAGGGAATGCAAAGTAGGATCAGAAATCAGATCGATTTTGCAAATGCTGATTTCCTTTTGCTCGCTTGAAAAATCCTGACGAATCTCTCCCACTGTCAGATTATCCCAACGGTAAAGAGAATAACGCTAGATACCAGCGACCCAGAAACAGAATGAGACTTTTAATTGGGATTTTCATCTTTGCCATCATTAGGAGTTAAATCTTATCTTCCTTTTCAAAAGAGCAGTTACTTCAACAGGTCGGGATCGTTCCGAGGCACTTCATTTGTTCTAAAGTCTCTTTTGTTATGAATTTTTTATATCTGCGAGATCAATATTCCCCAAATATGGTATTCCCATTAAATGTCCTAATATCTAGCCTGAGTAGATTGTGCGGAATCCACCAATCAACTGTTGGATTTGGTCAGATTCTAAACTTCTTCTGGGATGATAATCTCTATAATGGCTAATGGAACTCTCAGAATTTTTCTCTTTCTTCTGCTGATCTCCTAACTGGATACTACAATTCGATATTCATACATCATGTCGGATCTACCCATACCAGAGCCATCTAGCTCTTGTTGCTATTCGTGCTTGCTACATATCAATTAAGAATAAAATTATCAATACACTGGTACATTGTAACCATTGATCTGCATATATCCTATTGACATTCCCTAGTGGTACGCTACCTGTGTTTTTACCTCGTTAATAAGGTGACTGATATCCAGCAGGATTGCATCTTCAGACAAAGCCAATCAAAAAGATACTTATATTTGTTGTTTGCTCCATTGCTTTGGAGTTCTTCCATAGGTATAAAGTTTCCATTGGTGGATATAATACCTTTCTCAAGGTATAAACTTTTGTTCTCTAGGTGAATAACCGACTTATTGAGATTACCCTGATTGGATGAGGCTTTTGAACTCTACTCCAATAAATGGACATCCTCTTTTCTATACTGATGATTCGTAATGATTTAGTGCTGATGTGAAGCTGTTTTGGATGCCAAAATGCGAATCATCAAACTCTCATTCCCCCTCCTTCAATTCACCATATCATTCCATATTAATAGGAATTTGTTGCATAGATTGAGTATTGGTCTGAGTACTCTGAGACAAAACATCATTTTCAAAAACTTATATTTCAATTAATGTCTACTTCATGGGCGTTGAATCTCACCTCCATAATCAAGGATAAAGCTTTTCTGGTTGGGAATTTATCGTCCATTACTAGGAATGTGTAATTTCATCACTTATCTGATTTAACCACAAATCATCCTTCAATCACAACATAATATCAAAACTGTTTTGCATCCAAGGAAAGCTCAACGAGAATCTTCTGAGCGTAGTATCTGGCAGGATAGAAATTCTTATCCTCAGGCTAATCCTACTAAATTGGCTAGAACAGCTTTTGTAAAACCTTTTGGGTTATCAATTCCTCCTGGGCATCTGCTTTATATATAGAGATGGTTATATTACCGTTATGATCTCAACGAATCAATCCAAACTCCAGAGCTGCACCCTGGCATTGCTCAGTCCTAAAAGGCTCTTGCTCACGCTTCCTATACTCAAATTCTCCTTGTGAGATAAACATCAACTATTCCATCTCAATTCTTTCCGTTGTGACCCCCACACACATTGTTTTCTCAGACTCAAATTCAAGACTGAATTTTTCCATGAGATTGAAATCAGCAGTATCTTCATAGCAGTTACTTTAACAAGCTCCGTAGAGGTATAATATCCTCCACATATATCTGTTAAGATCTCTACGCGATGGAGCAAAATACCGGATATTGATTTTTATCTTGGTCAAAACTGAGAAAAACATTAAATCTTTTGATGTGTTGGGACCCTCAAAGAAGCTTTACTTCATCATATTCTCTAGTTTTACGGTTTTTGTTGCAGTATGCCATTTATCTAGAGTGTTCGATATCATCAACTATCCCTATTTCGACATGAATGCTTTTCTTCTACGGTGCTGACAAAAGAAATATAAATCTTATCTTTATCTTTTGGGTAGTTTGATCAAGAATAATCTCTTGTCTTATGGCATCTCAATTCTGTAGTGGCTTGAGAGGAGCTTTAGGAGAATGGATTGAAGAATGTTATATATTTTTCTTCTTTTACTGCCCATTAGGGATGATTTTGCGATCAAACAATCAGTATCTCCTGCTTCTTCAGCTTCTCCCACCTTCCCCTCAGTCTGCTGTACCTTAGCCTCTAGAGTAGTTGTTCTCTGAGAGAGGGATTGGAGTTTCTTTGGGATGAGTGTTCTTTGCTCTGTTGTCCGTTAGCTACCTTTGCACCTTTGCAAAACATTCTACTGCAACGTTTCTTTCTCCAGTCTTGATACTTGCAATTCCGTTCCGTTTTCTGCATTCGCTTGTCCATCATCAATCTTTGATTGATCAACTCCCAATATAGACTTTGTAGCTTCGTGAGTGGGAGCTGAGTTTGTTCGTCAGACTCAAAATGAAGTAAAAAGTTTTTGACCGTTACTTCTTTGTGCTGACACGATAGCCTGAACTGGAGCAAGACTTTATTGTCGAAAATTAACCTCATTCTATAACCCTCAGTCAGTCAATCATCTTACTCGACAGATATATCGTGGGTCATAAGTGATGCTGTTTTCCGTTAAAGTACCCCTATTCTTTGCATAATTCTTTAATATGAATTTAAAACCTTTTAATACATTATCTTTACATTCAAAGAATGTTCAATCTCAAGGTCAAAATAAAACCAAATCTGCCACATTTTCAGTCAGATTTCTTCTACTCCCAAATTAGAGTGATTGTACATTGGTCAATACTCCGAGAGCTTCTGTATCTCTCTACTTGGAAGTCGGTTCTGATAAGAGATAGAAGATATTTTAGCCTCAAGCTCTGCATCTCTTTCCATTTCAAAGTGAAGTCTCTCTGGATTCCCCAGATAAGATTGTTTTGGGTCAGTCATAATTACATCAGTACCATCAGTTAAAGCACTCGTGTACTTTCTCATTTCCTGTATAGCTATAAAGGGAACTGGTGATCAAAAGTGATAGTTGTCCACTTTTACTTGCTACAGAACCTACCCATTCAAGAGCAGTCTGATTCCAATCACCAACTCATCACCTACATCGATATTATTTGCACTTGCTACAGTAATAGTCTTTTTGTCCTGCAGTATTCGCACTTGCAAGAGTAGTTGATGCTCCACCAACCTTTACTACTGGTCTATCTTCTCTGAGCAATGGAATATCAATAAAGTTTTTCCTGCATATCCTGCTTGGTTTCAGTATTATACCCAGCACAAACAGCCTGATATTTCTCCAAGTAATCTAGCTTTTTAGTCCATCAGACATAAAGATTTCCAACCCTGAGCGGTATTGATTCTTGAATGACTTTCTGAGCTTTTTCAATCTTTCCAAGGTCCAATACTTCTCCTTGTCAAATACATTAGTGTCTGTCAGCATCTACGATTACTCCAGCTCTTGCAGGAAACCATCTACTTGATTGAGTGTAGAGATAACATTTGGCGTAGCAGTGGTATCTCCAATATATCTACCGTAGAGACTGTCCAATTGATTTCCTGCTCTTTTGCAGCATTCTCATCAAATGTTCTTGAAGCTGGTCCTTCAATATTATCTTCAATTCGTCATCAAGAATCTAGCAACCTTTGCTCTCATCTTCTTAGACTTTAGTTGGATAGAATCAGTCCCCTGCTACTTTCCCGGTAAATTTAGTTCCAGATCTTCCAGCCGATGACACCTCTTCTCCAATATTTACTTTTTGCAATTTCTTTGATTGGAGTGTTCATTTTCTACCTTTCTTACTTTTTAAGCAAGACAGATTCGTCTTGGATATAATCAATAAACGAAATCCTTCTGTTGGGTATTCAAATGCACAAGCTTAGGTTCCCCGCTTCTGCATTAAATGCTTTCCGCAATGTGTAATATTCATTGTAAGGTGTCAAATAGAGAATAAAAATTTAATTATTAAGTCCCAAGGATCATTGAGCTGATTTATCTACATCTTCTTTCGCTGATTGCTTGATGGACTTAAACCTTCTACAGGGTTTCAGCTCTTTCTTCTAGTACCTTCTCCTCAAAGAGTGATTTTAGATCTCTTTAAGACCAGCTATGCTATCTGCAGATACAAACAAATCAGCATACTTCGTGATTTTGCTCTTGCATTGCATTAACCGTCTTTTAACCTCTTCCAGTATCTGCAGTTTTTTCTGCCTCTTTTTGAGTCAGTTTCATCTACTTCAGTTTCTAGCTCTTATAAACTTCCAGTAAATCTGTCACCTAATCTTCAAGACTCTCACTCATATTATCTTCACGAATCTTAGTGATGAGTTGTGAGTTCAAATCCGCTAGTTTGGCAATCCTTCATATTTTGTAGTATAAAAATAAATACATTATCTTTACATTCACTGTTCTCAATCTCAAGTCAAATTATCTTTTCCAAAATCTTTTTGAGGCTTTTTAGTGCCTTTTTGTCTGGTTTGTCCTTATTTTTGACTGGCTTCATCATAGCTGTTTTGCCCTGTAATAGCAGGCGAGAGTTCCATCATCTCCATTACATATTCCAAAAGTCAGCTCCTGATAGCCTCACGGTCTTGGTGGAGGTAGTGCATCAGCAGCCCCCTCAATGAGAAGGTTGCTTCCAAAAATCAACTTCCTCTGCTCTTTCTTGAGACTTTTGATTGTTCATGAGAGCTAAAAACCCTCCATTTGCCTTTGTTGAGTAGCTGAGGAGGCTCTTTATTGGGCTCTGAAATAATCTTCAGAATACCCAGCGCCTTTGGATCTTCGTTCAGCAGTAAAAATCTCCCCAAAAGCAAAGCTCAGACTTTCAAGTCTTTTTCCTCGTGCTTTATAGTTCAGCACCGCTCTCATACTCTTATGAAGTCTTTTATTGATGTAAAGAAAGTCATGCTTTGAATATGATTTTCGTCCAGTATCTCATTTCTACCTTTTCATTTTTGATGGAGAGATATTCCTTTAATGATTTGGTTCTCGTTGTTTTTCCAGTACTCATTCCCAAGCGCGAAATAAAAACTGGTTTTTATATTAAGAATTTGTATTGCCAGCAATGGTGGAATATCTCCAGCGAGATACTTTTACTCCTTGGTTTGGATTTCTCGTCAATTCTTTCTCGTTTTCATCAAGGTTAATTACCGTCATTATTTCAACATAAAGATAAAAAGCAAAAACATCTAGCTTCTTTTCATCTTTCTATCAGCCTTTTCTTAGATAACTACGAGCTGGCATGTTTGTGTCCCAAACTCTTGATAGCGAGCATATTCCTATGATTGGAGTTTTCCTCTGTTAGTCCGTGCTGGAGATTGACCCCAATCTTTTGCTTCCAGATTATCATTTACCTCTGGGCAATGAGATCCTCAAGTTTCTGTTACACGGGTCTACTAGGGTCTTTTGGGGGTCTTGTAGGATCACGAGGAGCGATGGCCCTGATATCGTCAGTAAGCTGTTCTGCTTTGCTACTGAGAGTCCATCTTTGATTATTCCTCTCAAATGCTTCAACTCCAGCTGATTGATGGTAAATAGTATTGAGCATTTCCACATAGAAGATAAAGTGATCGTCCTCCTCAAATCCTGGAGCCGCCATAAACGAACTCTACATGATATTTTGCCCTCTATTGTCCTCAATACGATTACCTTTTCATTTGAGGTCAAATTCCTAGTCTAATAGTATGCGAAGCTTTCAAATATTCCATTTGATTTGTGATCTAGCAGTCCCTAGTGTTTGATTGTATTTTGCATCGTTGAGCATGATCAAACCAAGGATATCCTCTTGATCTTTAGTTCGCTCTTTGATTACTTCTCCATTTGGAAAAGTGTTTGATTTTTGCTTTTCGCACACTGATTTTTCTGTAAAATCAGACTTAAATGAGCTGAGGAGCGACATACTTAAATTCTCTTACAAGAATAAAAAGACGAAAAGGCTTCAAAAAGCTGATTTCGGTTAGTGGTTTGCTTTACGATGCTGGCTGCTCTCAGTCACTGCTAAAATACAGATTCTAAGTGTCTATCTCGCTTGGATTAATTTCTAATTCTCCTCAGTCTATTCTGAGAGCCTCTTTTACTCGCTCTAGAAGAGCAGTTCCAAAAGCTTCCAGGCAATTGCTCAAATCCTGCAGTATAGTGAACCTCAACTTCTCCTTGATTTTTATCTTCAAGATAAAGGATATTTTTATTTCGCCTTTTGGGCTGAGATGTTCCTACGCTTTCCACCGAAATGATTGGTGCAGAAAGGAAGAGCATTGCACTCTTCCCTACACCCAATCCACTCGATCTTTTATGGTCTAGTTTGTAAGCCAGCTGCTGTTCTAATGCGGATTTTGCGTCTTTGAGCATCTCTTCAAGTTTTCATCCTAGCAGGTATCAATTCAGAGCCTCTTTCTTTGAGCTGGAGTGAGTTCCATGTTTTTGGCATTTACAGTCTAAATTATTCTTGATCCAGCCTCTTCTCTCTACTTTTTGTATTTTTTCAATAAGAGATTCTCTTGTTTCGCCGTCTTCAATCCTACTCCAAGTTCCTTGTGCGAAGGCTTTGAAGTTCTTCCATCCTGCAGTCATCAAGATCAATTTCTGTCTCTTCAGGAGCTTCTTCCTTTTCGAGGCTTCTGCAATGATTGCTCTTATAGCATCTGCAGTGGTCTTGCTAGGATTTTTATCTCAATTCCTTTTCGCCCGCAAATCTAGTGAGCCCAGCTTTCGTCATTTTCTGCAAGTGCAAGCTCCTTAGCATCTTCTACTTCTCAAGCTCTACCCATCCAGCGAGAAGTAAAGCTTTCAGGATTTCTAACTCCACAATTGCTCATGGGCGATATCCGTTATACATCACATTAGTTGCGTTCTTTAGTTTTAGTTAGTGTCATTTTTACAGTATAGTACTAAAACACCTCCTTATAGCTTTGGAGGTGTTCAATCTCAGAATCAAATTATTTATATACTATTGTTTAAATCCTTTTTGTCTCTTTCATATTTTGCAAGTTTGTCGCTCGTATATTCAAGGCTTAGAACTACTTTATCAATTCCAAATAAACCTGACGATAAAATAAGATCAATATTCGTTCCATTATTTTTCCATCCATGGTAGTAGCTTATATCCCTAAGACTAAGATAAGTACTTCTCATGGCGTGAATATCGAGTTCCTCTAACAGAATCATCAAAATATTGAACATCTTCATCTCGGGAACACTTCTTTATTTTGTCTTGAAGTGCTTTTAAGCTCTTTTAGTTTTTCTTTATTATCAACATTTTTGTCTTGAACTTCTTTTAATTGAGAAGGATTTTAGAACATTCTTCTTCAGGAATATCACCCACCCTATATTTTCTCTCAAGGGCTCTTCTTAAATATCAATACTCTCAGAATCAAATATTTTTATCTACAATATAATAGGACTCTTTCTAGCTTGCCATCCAAAAACATATCAAATTACAGCCTCTCTTCATGCTAAATCTAGCAGTACTTGTAATCCAAGATAGGTTGTCTTCCCTTTCTTCTGCAATATTTTTATCTAATTTTTCTGCCTTTTATAACCCTCATCTTTAGTCATCCCCATTTTGCATTCCTCTACAACCGCTCAGCTTATAATTTGAGTTTCTCCTACTTCTGAGATTGTCTACAGCTCAAATAATCAAAAACCGATAATGATAAAACTAGTATCATTGCAATTTTTTCATCTCAAACTTATAATCTACCACCTCTATAACACATTGTGACCAAACAATCCCCAAAAGAAAGTGCCATAGGTGGTTTTCTTTCTCTTAGGTTTTTAGTTTGGTCTTTCCTCGTATATAGGATTTTACAAAAAGTCAAGAAAAACTAACTCTATACAGAGTCAGTCTTTTATGTAAGAACAGAGAATGCTATTCAGGATCTTGCTCAGTCACTACATATTGAGGACTGTCTCCATCTACGAGTGAAATGCAGTTACTTCTACATCTACTCCAATACCTTCCCTCATTGTCATCAGTCATTCAAGAAGTTTGAATTCCAAAGCCCTCTCCTGATTGATATCCTCAGGAATTCAATAGTAAGATTTTTCCATCATTCTATTCTGTATTTATGAATTTAAATCTTGAAAGTTTCTGAGACTTCATAACATTTTATAAACAATCTTTTGACTGCATTTGGAGTGTATCGTATACAATCTCCACTTTTTATCTACTGCATTTTTGAATACAATTCCCTGTATCTCGTCAATATTTACGAGAGAATAGTGGGTGTTTACTCCAAGCAGTATTTGCACCGTCTTTGCTCGTAAGTTACGGTCTTGATAGTTGCATTTGTGTCATGGCTAGCATTCTTATGAGGAAGGATCACAGCTCTTCCTACTGCCTCCCAGCATTAAGAACGAGGAAGTATCGAGTCTGTCGTTCTCTGCAGACCTTTTGACTTCTCCTGAGTCCATCAATCTGACTCAAAACATCAAACTTAATTTGGAAAAAGCTTTGCTGAAAAATTTGGCTCAGTAATTCTTGTCCTAGGAGCCTGTCTACGATTACTCCACTTTTAGTTTTTGATCTTTCTTGTCACTACTAAGCTTTTGCGTCATTGAGAGCTCCGAGATTGACATATCCATCCCAAAATCTGCAAAATCTATAGATCCCATTCTCACTGACTGATCATCATAACGAACTTCTGGTTTCCCATGGGCATTTACTATCAAAAGGTTAAAAGTCTCATCTACTAACTTAAATCTTGAGTGTTGCATGAACTCCATGCTCTTTTCACTATAATAGGATTGATCAAGACTCATTATAGCTAGTGTCTAATAGGAGGGAATTCTTTAGACCACTGAAGTGCTTAACAACCTCTACCAATCAGAGCTCTGCTTTCCATAATTGCTCAGACTCAAGCAGAAATCTGATATATTCCAATCCTTGCGATTCCCTAGCGATGCTCTGCAATTCTAGTGTAGATGAGTGCGGGATCCTCTCTCCTTCTCTGCTGCAACAGGTTTGATCTGCTTTGCTTGGGTTTAGCGATGCTTGAGTCCCAGACAGTTGCTGGTAAGATGAAAAGTATTGATGTAATCATCACTTTGGATTTGCACAAGTAGAAGTGTTCAATCTCAAGGTCAATTCAGCACTATTCAGCATTTTGATTTTGATAAGTTTTCTTTATCAAGGAGCTCAAGTTGTTCCTTGCTCCATCCTTAGCTTAATTTTAAGTACTGAAAAAGAATTTGCCTTTTGCTTTTTGGGACAGCTGGAGTTTTATCTTTTTAGCTTACAATAGAGATTTGACATCCAATCAAATTGATCAAGTTTTTCATGCTATTTTTCAAAAAGAGTAAAGTCTGATCTAGGTATTGTCCTTTCATTCTATGGAAATTCAGATAAAGTCGCCCTCTTGGATTTTTTCAAAAGTATTTTCATCAAACTGAATTCCTATAATCCAAGTTCACTGAGGTATCACACCCATTCCATTCCATATCTCGAGCGTCAGATGCTTTGCTACAGTGAGCGGGTTTCAATATCTCGTTTTTCTTCGTGATCAAATATTCACTGCTTTCTCTTGAGATTTTTCATAAATTCTATATGTGCTTTCTTAATTTCTTCGCTGAGATTTTATCCCCATTGAGATCTACTTCATCAGGGACAAGAGCAATAAAGAGAGCAGTATTCTGACTTTCTATCTTTTTATATTCCTAAACCCATTTTTCAGCTAAAAAATAAAACACCTCCTTATAGTTCAGGAGGTGTCCAACTCAAAGTCAAATTATTCTTGAAGGAATTCTTCTTGATGATCAAGAGCTTCTTGAATAAACAATTCTTCGTCTCAGTTGGGGTCTTCTTCTCAATATACTCAGGGCGATAAGACCACATACTTGGAGAAACCTCATCTTCAATCTCTTCTTCAGTTCTCATATCCTTCATAATAATTGCTCTTCAGCGAGCATTGAGAAGTGTTTCCATTCTTTCCTCTTCTCCTCGTTTTCTAAAAATCACACAGCCAAGTCCGCTCGTATCTACTTGATACTTCTTTTTGTATCGTCGCTGGAGGACTCCATTTGCTAATACTTGAGTCATTCGTATAGGTCAGAATAAAAATTGTTTGATTGCTTTTAAGGGTTTGAGGAAAATACTCCTCAAAGACTTTATTCTTGGTATGGGCTATCACATTCATATTGGCTACTGCCTCTTTTTCTCCATGCTTCTCTAGATAACTCTTTCGTGGGTTTCATAGTTCATTTCCCTATTCAATCTATCAGATCTAAAACTACCAAAGAGTCAAGCTCAAGTCTTTTGCGAAAAGTCTCAATAGTTGTTTGTGCCTTTCCCATGCAATCTCATATAGTTTGGCTCATATCGGTACAATGCACATATTCCTTTACCTTTCCTTGATAGTGATCTTGATCCACTCAAAAACTTTGCCCGTTCCATTTTTACTCACATCTATTTGATCATCAATTTCTTTGAGCATAATCCTTGGATTTCTTCTTCTCTTTTTGCATGGTAGGGCTTTGCATGATAGCTTTGTAATGTAGCCAGTGTCCAGCCTCGTGGAGCTCATCTATTTTCTGATTCAGACTTCCTTTCTCTCGACCGAGGGTGAGGGTATTCTTTGCTGGATTGAATGAGCTAAAGATGTCATTTCCACTTAGTTGATATTTTTGCGACTCTCCAGCCTTCCAAAAATTTGGAGGCAAAACATTATTAGAAAGCTGATCATAATTCTCAGGAGTCCGTTCCATGCTCGATATTTGCTATAATCCAAATATCCCATCAGGAAGCTCTCACGGCTTAAATGGACGAACTCTAAGCTTACATCTGCAGTTCACATGCCCAAGCGGACAAAAATGCCCAGAAAGAAATCTTGATTGAAAATCCAATCTTGATTTTGGTTATCCATACAGATATCGCCTCACTTTCTCATCATTACTGGTTTGTCGATCTTTTCGCCCCTCAATTCCTGTTCTCTTCATGAGTTCTTGGTGCTGTTTGCACGGTTCCTTGAATATAGGCTGTCTCTACTTCATTATTGGCGATCATATTCGCCTATACTTAGAAACAAAGCAAAAGAAGTCTGAAGTTTTCTAGTAGCTCTTTTGCTGAGTTGGTTATTGAATGCTTGATTGAGGAGTCCATTGATCTCTTTTTGTAGTCTCATTGATTCCACTGATCATCTCTCCCTGCATGTTGAGCTGAGCTCGATCTTTTTGCGTGCTGATTATCTACTGCAAAAGCTCAACCCTAAAAGCACCTCTCACACCTTGTCTTGTTGGATCATTCCGATACTGTATGCTTTACTAAGTGTAGTTTCTGCTTTGAGCGTATATTTTGCAAAATTCTTCTTCCCCAAGCTGGAAAAATCTCCTCCTTGAGAAAGTTTGGTTATCTTAAATTCAGGAAGCTCTTCTACATAATTCCAAGCCCTTTTGTATTGTAGTTCTCGCATTTCCTCAAAAACTTCTCTGAGCTCACTATGAGGCGACGAGTTTCTTTCTCCCAAGGTCAGTAGACTTGAATTTAGTTTCTTCTTCCATCTTGACCCTTTGAGGACTCTTTTCCGTTGTGATTTTTAATATGCTATTGAGCTTCATGGTCGCTTTTGATAGAGGCTGAAAGTTTATTGATTTTTCAATATCGTCTTGTCCAGGGTAAAATTTGCCCTCCGACACCTGTTAGCATTTTCATCTCCTCCTACGGAAGTTCATCATAGTTCATAAATCTTTCTGATCTCATTTTTAGTAAAACAACCAGTTGCAGCTCAGAATTTTTACCGTTTCAGCGTCAGTTTTTCCGCTCTTTAGCATCCACTTTTTGAGTTGGATTTCTTCTACTTTAATATCATATCTTTATCGTCTCCAAAAAGCTTCTGGATTGATTCAAATTAGCTCTTGTAAAGGGAATACTGTATTTTTATAGAATGCAGAGAGTGCAGTGGTCGAACTTGCTTTATTGCTGTCGGTAGTGTCTAATAGATCATAGAGTTTGGAATCTCATAGCAATAGACTTCTGGAGGTGTTACCTATAATTTAGGAAAGCTTCTGGTATTGATTTCACTCAGAGAGATTCGTTACTGATATCTTCTCAAGGAAAATCATTGTTGAGTGTGCATTTTCCATCCCTTTGCTTCTTGCATAAATCGTTCCTTGAGGGCTTCTAGGTCTTCTTCTGCGGTCATTCCGCTTTCATCATTTAGAATACTGAATAAGCTCTATTATCAAAATACCCTGTATAGTATTGGGCTCAATCTGCTTAAGGATGAGAACTTGCATCAATACAGGATAAAAGACTCTTTCCCCATCTTATATCGTCACTTCTAGCTTAATATGTACAAAATTTCCGTTAGATTTGGATTAAACCCACAGCTCTCTGAGCATTGATATCTAAGTTCCCAATCTCAGCTCCACTTGTAGCGTGAATTGCAACCTTTTTCCGCCCATTGATCGAGGGTGAAAAGCATTGAAAAACTCTTTTCAGTCAGTTTTTCTGCACCGATCCACCACCTTTGATCTGTTTAATGCTTTTTAAATGCTACAAGCATAGATAGCTTGATTTCTCCTTTTATTCATGAGATTTCCAAAAGCATTTCCGTATTTAGCGAGAGATTTGGCGAGGAATCAATTTTTACCATTTTACAGCTTCTTTAAGAACTGGATCCTCAATATCTCGTCCACTATTGATTCCGAGGGTGATTTTATCTACGATCCCAGCAACGATGTAACTTCAGTCATAGACCTTGTCATCGATACGGACTCTGAGAATAGCCTGTATACCAATCATTCTCTTTTACTTGATTGAAATCCCTTTTTGGATTCTTTTGATAAGAGGACTCCATTTGCTCAAGAGCTGGAGACTTAATTTTAGGTACCTTCATTCGTGCAGATAAAAAGTGCCGATTTCTCGTCCTAATGTCCTCTTTAATTGTTCATTCTCGAGGACAAGTTCAAGATGAGAGTTTTTCAAAATCGTATCTAAGCCTTGCCTTATTCCTCCTTTCTATTCTTCTCTACGTTCTTTCACTCACTCCACATTTTATCAGCGAACTCCCTGAAATTCATTTCCAAAATAGAAACCTTGAATCGTCTTTATTGCTTGTCCTGGGTAAGTATTCAGATTTCTCGGCCGTTTTTGTAAGGTTTCTGACGTAATAGCTATCTATTGCTGCACGGTAAAAGATGGTCAAGGTTCTTTTGTACTCTTTCACTCCTCTGAGGAGTGAATAAAAGTATTTCTCGTAATCTTTGTCTCTCTGCTCAGCTGAGAGAGTGTCTGATATATCTCTTAATTTCACTGATCAGCATTTTATTTCTTTTATAAATAAAATCCTATTTCTCAAACTCAAGCTACTCTCTCATCATAAAAAGTATCAGTAGATCAGGAGACATTCCAGAGAGAAGGTTTTTCTGCTCTTCTTTTCCATTGATTTGTTTTTCTAGTCTTTGTCTGCATTTTCCTCTTGATTGTTTCTAAGCCGCTTTTTGAGGAGGTCTTTGATTTTATAGGTTTTAATTTACATGACGACATTCTCTTTAATCTTTGTATTTGGGTCTTCTAATATCAGGCTTCAGCCTGAAAAACTCAGACATACCCTCCACATCTACCAACCTCCACCAATTCAGTCTTGATCTACAAGCACTCTTGATTTTTGAACTTTATATTCAGCTCTAAAGTTGCTCTGCTCTCATGAAGCGTAGTCATGCTGACTTAGTTCAGATACGGATTGGTGAACATTGTCGTCCTTTCGGAGGAAATATCACGGCTAAATCCTTCCAAATCTAGCCACATCCCAAGTGATATAGTAGTCTTCAGATTCCTCTACATAATCGAAAATAACCTCCAATGCATGATGTCTATAAATACAACTATTATCAATGGAAATGACTCCAGCTCCATCTAGAAGCTTTTACTCTTTCTTCCTCAGTCCTGAGCGAGGAGGGTCTCATGATATGCAGTGATCTTTTCCAAAAGTGCTTCGTTCTCGTAAATATCTCCCTCAATGAAAGTGAACGACTTGACAAGATCCTCAATTTCTCCTTTAGCTAACACTCAGCTAAACATGAGGACATACTACTTCTTCCTCGTGTCTCTCGCACGATATTGCTATTATCTACAGCAAATATCTAATCACACTGTCCTTCCTTGATGATATAGCCAGTCCCAGGGATCTACTCGCTATCTGATAAGCTCCTTAGCCAACTATCAGGTCAGGATTGCAAGTCGCTCTGATATACGGTCTTATACTCATGTTGATCATTTCTTGAGAGAAGGTACTGCTTCTTTGTAAAATGTGTAAGTTCATCAACTCAAATGAACGGAACATTAGTTCTTAGTCGCTGAAGATGTCTTTCTCTCTTATTCCATGGGTAAATTTGATTTTGTTTCCATTCCCAAACTCTCGAGAAAGATCGTGTCTCCCTTGATCGCCCTCATGCAAAAGGATAAAAGCTCATTGCTGTATCTCGTAGACCTCATTCATTGGTGATTTGAGGCGTCTCTCACGGGATGTATCTCCAAATCATGGAACAGTAGTAAGGCATCTGAGAGGATCCACTCAATATCGCAAAAAGTCTTTTCCACCACCAGCCTTCTCCTCCACCTGACAATATCTGCAGGCAAGAAAAGAAATTTCATCTGAAATCACCTCCTGAGGTCTGATTTACTGCTATGCTCAATACCCTCAGTTATCAGGAACAAATCTTGAACTGGATTCTGCATCCTCTTTGAGTGTGGTTTCTTGCTTATCCTAAAATCAGGATCAGTCCTTTTCGAGATATTCACCTACGCCCTTTCGGTCGCCTTTTATCTCTGCGTGAATAAGTGTTCTTTTACATCAGATTTTGGGAAAACCTTTCGGCAAGATTTATTTCTGCCGTGATAAATCTTCTGCATTTCCTCGTAAAACTGTCAGAAAACCTCCTATTTTCGTTCTATCCAGTGTATAGAAGGTCTCTCTGCTAGTTCCTGCATAAGCTATGGCATCAGCATCCTTCACGCACAACGAAAAGCCTCCTGAGCTTTTCTGACAACCTCCTCTGCGAATTTGCTCGGACGCCCACCTTTATTTTTCTCTAGCTCTTTGTTTTTTATTGCTTTTTGTCGGTTTTACTTGTGGAGGCTAGGTTTTGTCTGCTTTCGCCATGATCTTCAGGTTTTTGATAAAAATTCTATTGTACATATCCAGAGACAGCCCAATAATAACCCAAAATGAATAGCCCAATATACAAATATCATATCAAAAATTTCTAGCTCTTTCCTATGGATTCAGTCTATAACAGCACAATCTCTCATTTTTGAACGGGATTGTCGCACATGGGATTGTCGCTATGGGATTGTTTGGTCTGTTGCATAGCAATCTACCAGTAAAAGATTAAAAATCTGATAGGATCGAGGTCGCTTTCTATTGAGCAGTAACTCTCTGTTTGTAATCCTCTGTATACCTTTCGGTCAGGATGACCTCCACATACTTTGGATCTAGCTCAATGTTCAGACTTATTCTTCCTGTCTTTTTCCGCTGCATCAGCGTTGTTCCACTACCGGAGAATGGCTCTAGGACAAGCTCCTCATTCTCTACTAGAATTGATGATTGCACGTCCCACCAGTCTCTACTGGCTTTTTGAGTAGGATGTTCATAGTCTTGAACATGGGTGTCGTTTTTGAGTTCATTGTAGTTAGCCCTCCTTTCTGCCTCCTTAACCTTTCTTGATCATCTGTAAAATTTCCTTATCGCCTCTTCTCTGCTCGGCTGGGTAGAGTTCGTACCGTTTCTTCGAATAATTCGCTACCATACCATGGTATGTCTGCACCTTTCATCTTTGCGTAGAAGAAGGGTTCGTGCTTTGCTTTTGTAGCTTGCTCAGACATGGTTGATACTTGGTTTGTTCCAGATGAGTTGGCTGATGATCTCGATACCATTTTCCTCCATAGCATTCTGAAACTCTCTTTGAGTTTTACTTGCATGGAAGATATACATCGGAGCAGTAGGTTGAGTGCTGTTTAAGTGCATGAAAAGTATCCTGTATATTCTGATCACTCATATCGGTCGTTCAGGATTCCGTTGCTGGTCTTTTTACCCTGTCCCTTGTAATTTACATGCTGTAAGGGGATCAGTGAACAGGAGGTCAGCTTTTTACCTGCTAATTCAATGAGTTTGGTGTAGGTCTCTTGATTTTGTGCTATCTCCACAAAATGAGATAATGCTTTCCGTTTTTACCTTCTAGCCTCAAAATATCTCACTCTTGAAACGATAGGGTCTGCTGGACTGCAGGTGCTTCATCTTCTATCTCCTCGTTCCATTCTTCCTCCTCGAGCTTGAGATCAAATTCACAAAAGTCCATTCAGTCGTTCATCGTTCAGCTCTTGGAGTTCTAGCTCAGATTGTCCAAATCATACTCGCTAAGGTCAGAAGCTCTATTATCGAGGAGTCTGTATTTCTTTTTGCTCCTCCGTAAGGTCGGTGTATTGGATTACTGGAACTCCTTTTCAGCTTCAGTTTTGTGCAATCATGAGTCTTCAGTGTCCTGCAAGAATCACTGATTTTCATCTACGATAATCGGTGATCCAAATCAGAGCTCTTTGATGCTTTTTTGCGATTTTCTTACTTGCTCCTTTCTGTATGTATTTTTGCTTATTCTCCTCTGCAGGGAAAATGAGTTGGTCTATCTGGAATGTTTTTGGCGTATTATTTTGGATAAAATAAATCTGCTAAACTCTCATAAGTCCTCTTAAAGATGTCTGGCTTTGCAGGATAATAGATCTCCTCTGACACCTTTGAATTGTGTAATCTCATCCAGAGATTTTTCATCTTAATTTCCAGGCTTTTAATATATACACTATAACAGAATCAGACTTCATCTCCATATTTCTAGGTTGGAAATGATTTCTTCCAGTTGTTTCTGTTGTAAACCTTACTGCTTCTATAACTATCCAGGCTCTTTTCTGTATTGTCTTACCCCAGGATCTCTTTCTCTCTTCTCTTCCTTATATCTTCTGAGTTCTAGAGACCCTCCTTCTCAGTCTCTAATTCTTCTCTTTAGATCTATCTCTGGTTTCGAAACCAATCACTAATTCTGTTAAAATCCCCAATATTCGGATAGGGTTGGGTTATCGGTTTTGGTCATGTTCTCTGGCATATAACACATCTTTCTCTTTTGTATAAATAAATCTGACTTATGATCTTGTTTTTCCTTTAGATTTTGCTTCTTTTTGTGTGATGTTGATTCTCTTGACCTTTCATCTTTATTTAGCCTCTGTGTCCACATGCACAGTCTAGTGCATTACCTTATACCTAGGGGGAGTCCTGTCTCAGCACTGAGGCAGATTCATAGCCTGGGCTTTGTATTGTGCATTGTAATGCATATAAAAACTAAAATTAGTCACACTGTCTCCTTTTGAGGATAAAGTTGGGTGATTCCAGATTTGAGAAAGAATTTTCCTTTGCTGTCCTTTTCAACACAAGAGTGGAAAAATTCTGCTCCTGCTACTGTGCGATTCACACTCGTGTTGCCTGATAGAGTCCATGAGAACAATATTATCTGATTCAATCTATACTCAGGAACATTCCCCTTGGGTAAGATATGGCAAACTGCAGCTTCTTGCATCTTCTATGGTTATATGGACGACCTGTGAGGTCTGTTTTTCCTCTTTACAAACATTTGTAAAAAAGAGAAGATTCAGATCCACCATTAGTGATCCTTTCCCTCTCTTTCTTCAGATTTTCTTTTATTGAGTCTCGATAACGGAAAGGTACTCTATTTAAAAATAGAGGTTTGTCTCTATAACTTATATCTGCAGTGAAATTATACAGTTTTATCCTATATATTTCTAAGGAAAGCGAAAAAGATCCTGATTTTTGACTCTTTTTAAAAGCATAATTTTATCTAGCAGATATAAGTATTATAAATCGTGTACCTTTGTAAATGCAGATGAAACCCTAATCAAGATCTATTGTAATTATGCAAAAACACACTTTTGAAAGAAGTGAAGATATGTGATTCACCATATTACAATCTCAATCAATTTTATGAATACGTATCACTCCGTAAAGGATTTGGTTCTAAGTCTAGATACTATTGGAGTTAAATGGTTGTGATTCTATCGCCCATTGTCATACGACTCTGATCCAAAGCTGACCAAATAGCGAAAGCTTCCTTCCACTAATTTTATGAAAACAAAAGTCTGAGGAATTTTCTTTGAATACCTTAAATGTCTGGGCTGGTCTCTACACTCAATCGACAAGCCATCCTAAACTCATAAGAGATACGTATTGATATGATGAAAGCACCTGAATATCAAACATTCTCATCAAGCCTTTATTCTATGAGGACAAGAAATTCCTCAAGCTCGTAATCAACTCTTGATAGAGATTCCTTTATACTATGACTTCGTAGAAGCTGAAGTCCTCTAGATGTACCTTTTCGAGGATTTCCTCACCTAACAGGCAATTTGATATTTTAGGGGAGGATATAGATAGACGGTGTTTTTGTCAAGAACTGAGACCACAAAGATAGCTATTATAAAGAGAAGCTGGCACATTTACAAACACAAACCCATTTAGATTTACTCTTGTTGTAGGAGCATCAGAATCGAGAAAACCACTTACTCCCAAATATATTAATCTCTTTTCTCTAAATACTCTACTGATGGAAGCATGATAACGAGATCTATTAAACCTCATATGGAGAGACACTTTGCCTGAACTGCAGCATGTTGCTGGTATATCACAACAAGCTACCACAAAAAACTTATGAGACATCGTGATCCTAAAACTACTGAAAGATACTATCACCCTCCAATAATAACGACTTTAGCAGGAGAATCGATAAATTAGGATAAAACAACATTAGGTTTTCAGACCCAGCTTTTGCTTTTCTCTTTAAAAAGACTTGTATTTTATTTTATTTATTTCTATAATTACCGTTATCGAAATCCACCTATTTGAAACTTTGCCCACTTTCTGTTGATATGTTTCAAACACATCATATCGAATGTATCACTGTGTTGCAAATAATATATTAATAGATTTAGAAAAGAGCAGTGTTCTACCTACTTTTTGCTGTATTCTGCTATGAGGTTTGTTTAAAATAACTGTGAACTTTTTAATCCGTTTTCTTTTCATTTATATCTAATTGTAGAAATAATCTTTCCCATCATTAGCATTACAGACAGTAGAATCTTGTCTCTCTTTTACTATTACTTGTGCAAACTCTGGACTTCCTGCTGCCTCTCCCTTTCTCTTGAGAGATTTACATGCTGTCCTCTTATGAGATATGCATCTGCAGTTCTTGGTGCTCTTTTGTAGTTGATAATTATAATTTACTGGCTACAATCACTCACTCAACATTTCAGCATTGATAAAATTCAGGAAATTATCAGCTTGATTGAGCCTCATTGTCTCCATCCTTGCTGTAACCTGTGCCAGTTTTTCTTGTCTGGTTTGAGTCTCTGAGCATTATTTCAATTATTCTTTGTCCCGCCATGATTATAATCTGATCAAATCCCACTGCAATCATATTGTCTTTCCAGTTTGTATCTTTTCTCTTTTCAATATCATTTTGAGCTTGTGCAAATCCAAAAGATAACTGGATTGTAGTCTCATTTGATTTCTTTGGTTATTCCGATGGAATCAGCATTTTTGGACAACGAATGTTTGCTGGTCATTCTTTCAGAATTTTTACATCTTGAAAAATCTCCGATTCAGCTTTTTATTTTGCTTTTATTTCTTGCTCTAAAAATTCTCAACAATGCTTGCATTTTGCTTCTTCCTGAATTTCTTCTGCACAAAAGGACATCATACAACATAATAGTAAGATATAAATAATAGTTATATATGCTTTCTGTACGAGTCAAGGGAAGAAAAAGCCTCCCACCTCTCTTAAGAAGAATTTTTCAAAAAGAAAAAGAAGTCTAAATCTATTTATCAAAAGCTGCTATTAAAAGTAGCAGAGTAATCTGCCATCACTTTTTATAGGTTATAGAAGAACCTAGAGGCTTGCCCACAACTTGATGGTTCTTAGGACAATTTAATCTCCAAGGGTAGTATAATTATATTAATTTTTATCAGAAATCATGTGAAAGGACAGGAGTTCTTTCATAGACATACAAGAATAGAAGAACTTAGTACATTCCACCCATTCCTCACATACCAGCTTCTGCACCATGACTATGTCCACAGTTACATTCTGACTTTGGGAATCAACGATAACAGTTTCTGTAGTGAGGAACATTGCTGCAGTTGATACCGCATTTTCCAATGCTACTCTCTAACACCTTTGCTGGATCAATAATTCCTGAAGCAAACAAAGTCTTTGAAAGTCCTTCTTTAGCATCAAAACCAAAGTTAACTTGAGTCAGATTCTTTTACCTTTTTCTACTACTCGATCTCACTTGAAACCTGCATTATCAGCAATTTGCTTTTACTGGATATTGAATAGCATTTTTACAATTTCAATCGCTACCTGCTCATCTGGATCATCAAACTTAACCGTATCCAATACTTTTGAAAGCTGAAGCAAAACACTTCCTCCTCCAGCAACGATTCCTTCTTCAATCGCAGCTCTCGTAGCATTAAGAGCATCTTCAATCTTGTATTTCTTGTTTTTCATTTCCATTTCAGTTGCAGACTCCACCTGGATCACTGCCACACCTCCTACGAGTTTTGCAAGTCTTTCTGCCAATTTTTTCTCTATCATAATCAGAAGTAGTTTGAAAAGCTGACCTTTGATCTGGTTTGCTCTAGCTTCAATCTCATCAGGGATTTCCTTTTCCAGAAACAATCACCGTATTATCCTTTGAAGAGATCACTTTCTCAGCTTTACCGAGCATATCAATAGTAGTATCTTCTAAGCTTGATTCCAAGTTCTTCTGTAATCAAAGTTGCTCCAGTTACCACAGCAATATCTCTGAGCATTTCCTTCTTCCTATCCCCAAAATCCTGGAGCTTTAATAGTAAGAATATTGAGCATACCTCTAATCTTATTGAGAACCAAAGATGCCAAAAGCTTCTCCATCTACATCTTCAGCAATGATTACAAAATCTTTTTCTCCCGTAGCAGCTACAGATTCCAGCACTCACAAAATTTCTTTGATAGAGCTAACTTTCTTGTCAGTAACAAGAATATATGGCTTTTCTACTACTGCCTCCATTCTCTGAGTATCAGTTACCAGATAAGGACTAGAATATCCTTGATCAAATTGCATTCCCGTTTTGATTTCCTTGGTAAGTCCAATTGATTTTCCTTCTTCTACAGTAATAGTTCCATCCTTCCCAATCTCTTCGAACACCTCAGAAATCAGATTTCCAACTTCTTCATCTTGTGCAGAAATAGTAGCTACTTGTCTGATCTTTTCTGGGCTATCAACAGGTTGAGCTTTTTGATGAATTTCATGAGTAAGGATTTTCAACTGCCTTGTGAAGCCCCTTTCCAAGAGAAAAAGGATTCACACCAGATCTTACATATCTAAGTCCCTCTTTTGCCATAGCATGAGCCAATACTACAGTTGAGGTTGTTCCATCTCAAGCTTCTTTATTTAGTCTTTTCTGCTGCCTCCTTGATCATGTTCGCTCCGATATTCTCTGACTTTATCTTCAAGTTCGATCTCCTTTGCAACAGTTACCCCATCATTAGTCACAATAGGACCACCATAACTTCTCTCGAGAATAACATTTCTTCCCTTTGGACCCATCGTTACTTTAACAGCATTTGCCACAGTTTCAATTCCTGAAAAAATACTTTTTCTAGCATCATCGCTAAAATGTAATGTTTTTGCCATAATTGTTTTATAAAATAAGATAAAAATTCTGATTTTTCACCATTTTTGTCTAATTCCTTAATTTAGATTCTCTTGTACTGCTCTTGAAAAGGGATACGGAAACGTGGACCATGAATTCCACCTTTCATCACGAATTCCACAAGTAACTACTAGAGAAACCTCTGCTCCTCTTGGAAGCTTCAATATCTTTTTATTCTATTTGAATCAAATCACTCCAATGGACAAGTATCATAATTCTGTTCTGCCATTGCCAACATAAATGTTTGAGCTACCAATGCACAGCTTTTTGTGAACAACTGTATTCATATCAGATTCTGAAACCTCACGAACTATTGGCCTAAAAATCAACAATCCATGCAATAGTTTTTCCATTCGCATCCCCAAAAAGTCCACAAAAAACGAGATATAAACTAGGAACGAGTTTTTATAATAATCTTCAACTTTTTGAATTCTTCAAGCTATTTTATCCTCTGGAGCAGTTTGTCTAACATTGTCTACATTATCTTGAAAAGACAGCTTGAGCTCTTTTGAGCATAGAGATCTTGACGAGTTACAAAAAACAATGACCTCTTGTGCGTGTTCACAGATCACTGCCCAAAAACATGCCTCTGCAATTTTCAGCACAATACCTTTGTATCTACAATATGATAGGCCTCCCAAAGCTGCAAATTTGAACTAGTTGGAGCCAACTGTGCAAAGCTCAAGACAATGCTGAACAACCTGCGTATCAATACGATTTGTTTTTGCTATATCTACGAACAGCGCGACGATGTTCCAATAATTTCTCTAACATTAGAAATATACTAAATATAAAATACCTATACTAATTAACTTTCCATAATATCTGCGAGCCTTTTTAGTGGATCTTCTGTAGATTTTTGTAGTTGAAGAGGTAGATTTTACTGTAGAAGAAGACTTTCCTCAAGAAGTCTGATTTCTTACATTATAAAAGCAATTTAATAAGCTTTTCATAAGTAATACTCTCATTCTTTTTATAAGAAAAGCTCTCCGACATCTAATCCTAATGCAGAAGCCCTATCAAAAATACCCTTGAGCCCAATGTCTACCTCCCTGATCGACTCATCTTGAGTACCATCAATAATCCTCATTACCAATGCTACAGCCTGACCATTAGTCAACTTTCGCAAGGGATAAAGAGAACCATTTCACCATTGAGAACACCATAAGCACAAAGTTTTTGCAAATCCACCTGATACTCCTGATCTGCCTTAGATAAATCTCTAGCATTACAAGTTTCTAGCCTGGTATTCTTTAAGTGCAACCTTATCTATGAAAACGCACAAGAATAGAGTGCAAACTGAGCCCTAGTAATGTTTTTTGACCTTGATCCGTACTAGAGGAATTTATAAGATTGTGCTGATATGCCCAATCAAATGCCTCATGCGCAAAAGTTCCATTTACCAGACAAGCTGTTAAGATAGCAGCTCAAAAGATTCGCTTCTTCATGTTTTGTATAAAAAGTTTTTAAAAATCAGATTATTGTGCCTGTTTTTGCCATAATATAAGACTGTTTCATAACAAGATATTTTTACAGTCTTTCATTCTTCTTCTACCTCAAGCTCATCAAGAGCATATTTCCCAAAAATATACAATATCTCAAATTGCAACATCAATAGGAGCTCTTGAACCATTTTCAAGGATTTTTCCCATTTCCAACAGCAACAACCTCTCACTTTGAAGGCTTTTTCATTACTTTCTGGGAGAAGTATTCCTGACTTTGTTTGAGTTTCTTGAGCTAAAGGCTTCACAATAATGTGATCCTCCAATGGAATCAGTTTTGTCATTTATTTGTATTAAGAGAATAAAATATATCACCAAAAATAAAGATGGTGCTATGATTATAATTATGAAAACAAAAATCAAGAGAAAAGATCATTATTCTTCTTCATCTTCAGCAAAATCTTCAACTACAATAGGCCTCCCCATCTAATTCCCTGAATAAGAAAACAAAAATCCCATAACCATCAACACCAATCCAAAAAGAGAAATCAGGGTTAAGACCATTGCAAAACTATTTAATCCAATAAAAAATAGCACTCAATATAATCAAAAACTCCCATAATCCAAAGAAGAGAACTATAAGGAAGACCTACTTCTTGCCTAGCTTTTGCAATACTAAAGCAAATTATATCAAAAGATCGCTAAAATTATCGCCAAAAATCCACAACCCCAAGTGAGAGTATAAACTGCATAATAGCTGGAAAAACAAAATCAACAGACTAAAAACAAGCTGAGAAAAAGCAGCTAAAATCAGATCTCTTTTTAAGTTTGAATCTGGTTGATCAACCAAGAAAAAGAGAATAAAGCAAACTCAAAAATACTTTCAACAGCAAAAAAATAATCACAATCGTTTGCAAGCTTTCTCCTGGGAAAAAAACAATAAAAATTCCTCAGAGGACCATTAACAACAACCCCTTAAAAATCAAATAACTCTTCATGATAATTTTATTAAATAAATTTTTGCACTTATAGAGAGCAATATAAAAAGCTTATATGAGTTTTTCTCAAAGATGCAAGTGTTTTTCATTAGAGAGAGAAGTCTGATTCAAGTTTTTCCTTTCACCAAAGCACAATAAACTTAAAAATAAAAACGCTTGATTTTTGTATTAAAAAAATCTCCATACTCAAAAATAAAACTTCATTTCGTCAAAAACTATGACAGAACTCAAACCTTTTCTTAAAACCACACGAGATACCTCAATATTCTCGCACAAAAATGGAATTTCTACTATCAAATCTTTTTCAATTATTTTCCTAGAACCTATGAAGATCGCGCCTCTATCCAGCCACTTAACAACCTCCAAATTAATGAAAAAGGGACAACAGCTACAAAAGGAAAAATCATCTCAAAAAGTCATTCGCCGCTGATCCAAAACACTTTATGACATCACTTTCTCAGATGAAAACTGAGCATTGGGAACTATCTCAATTTTTAATTCAGGATACTTAGCGAGCAAAATCATCGAAGATCAACGATACATCATTGTAGGAAAACCAACTTTCAAATACGGGAAAATAATCTTTTCTCATCCTGACATTGTCCCCTCTTCTGAAAGCTGAGAAGTACAACATCTCCACAATTCAGGACGCATATTCCCGGTTTACTCTGAAATGAACGGAATCAAACCCGGACGATTCGCTCAAAAAATTCGAGACAATTTAAACCAAATCCCAAATTATTTTTTTCAGAATACCTTCCAAACCAATTTCTAAAAAGATTTTTCACTTCTTTCTGTCCCTGAAAACTATTAAAAACATCCACTATCCAGACTCTCATAATCTCAAAAACCAGGCTCTTCATAGAGTATTTTTGACCGCCTCCTCAGAGTCCAACTCTTTTCACTAATGAACAAACAAAACTACCAATCTGCAACTAAACAAATTTCCACAGATCAACAGCGAGATATCCTCAAAAAATGCTCTCTCCTCCCTTTGAACTTACTACTGCACAGTTGTAAAACAGATTATTGATGACTTTCATTCAGGGAAACCTATGCTTCGCCTCCTCCAATGAGATGTCTGAAGTGGAAAAAACCATCGTTGCAACACTTGCTGCTTATTACATCCGTACTGTTTTCTGAGGACAAACTGCCTTTTTAGCCCCTCTTGAAGTTCTAGCGACCCAACACTACCGCACCATAGCAAAATTTCTCCTTCCTCTAGGAATAAGAGTAGAATGCATCACCGGTTCTTTAACAAAAATCTCAAAAAGAAAAATCAAGTCAGACCTTAAATCATGAGCAATCCATGTCATTATCTGAACTCACGCACTCCTACAAGAGGGAATTGATTTTCAAAACCTCCAATATGTCATCATCGATGAGCAACACAAATTTTGAGTTAAACAAAGAGCTTTTTTTAAACAATTTAACTCACCTCACATTCTACAAATGTCTGCTACTCCGATTCCAAGATCAATGGCAATTGCTTTCTTTGGAGAGTTCGATGTTTCTATTATTGATCAACTTCCTTCTGGAAGACTCCCAATTCAAACTAAAATCATTTCAACTAATGAAGAAACTAAACTCAAAGCCTTGGATTTTAGACAAAATAAACAAAAATCAAAAAATCTTTATCGTAACTCCTCTAATCGAAGACTCGGAAAATCTTGATGAAGTCCTCTCTGCACAGTCAACCTTTTACGAAATGCAAGCACTTTACCCTGAATTAGACTGAAAAATCTGACTCCTTCACGGAAAAACTCAAACCAAAAGAAAAAGATCAAATCATGTCCGACTTTAAAAACGGGAAAACAGTAATGCTAGTCTCAACAACCGTTATCAAGTAGGAGTAGATATTCCAGAAGCAACAGTTATGATTATCAAAAATGCAGAAAGGTTTGGCCTTGCACAGCTTCATCAGCTCAGAGGAAGAATAGGAAGATCATCTCTACAATCTTACTGTTTTTCTCCAAACTCCCAAAAAATCAGGAGATAGCTACAACCGCCTAAAAGCTATGGAAGAAACGACTGATGGATTCAAACTTGCACAATTAGATCTAGAAAATCGTTGATCTGGAGAAATTTTAGGTACAATGCAATCTGGAATCTCAGACATTCCTATCGAAATTCTCACAGACATGACCTTTCTCGAAAAGGTACAAAAAGAGCTTACTGGCTCCTCTCAATATCAAACCTACAAGGACTTCCCAAAACTCCAAGCCTTCCTCAATGAAAAATTTGAGATATCATGGCATAAGACACAATATGAAAAAAAGACAAGAAATCAGACTTTTATTGTCTTTTTGTAAAAAGGAAAACAATTTCAAAAGTATTAGGGTTTTAGAGATCTCAATTGCACAATCCAATCCTTACTCCATGGCAAATACAAATGAGAAATCAAATTTTCCCTTCGGTCTTCTGTAAGTCTTACTCCATTTCTTCTATATCGCTCAAGCTCCTGAGGTAATTTCTCAACAATTTCTCTTCCCATCATGTCAACCTCAACTGTTCAAGGAAAACAAATTTTTTAAGCATCTAGCCTTTTCAGTTCCCTTTTTCTTCACTATGCTGCTCCAAAACATGCATTAACGCTTTTTTTGTAAAAATAACTGAAGTTCTACCAACCCTTTTTTCAGCTAAAACCTCAGAACTTACTCAGCTATTCAAAACACTCCCCATCAGGCAAACAACAAAGTTAAAAACACTAAAAGTATATCTGTTTTTTCAAAAAGCAAATTATAAAAAGCTTGACATTGCTCAAAAAGATATATATAAATTATCTTTGCAATTCCGCAAAGATATAAAAATAAAAAGAATATGAAAAGAAACACAACCGTTGTAACAATGCTCTTAGATGGAAAGATTCAGCATTCTAGGCTCATGTTGAGCTTTCTGAGATCCGAGCTAATGGACTTTCCGAGAACCAAGCTCGACATAAAAGGGAGTGGGATGCAATACAAGATAGTATAAAAATATGGCGATCGTGGTTTTGATGGGTCAAAAAGAAGCTATCAACTCAACCTTCACCTCCACAAGAGAGTCAATCGAAAGAAAGTACAGCAAGCAAGTTGAGTTATACACTCGAGCATGTACGATCAAGATTGAAAAAGAACACCTCTTCTTATCCATTACGGAAGCAATGCCGTATGGACTCACCCCCCAACAAAAAAGCGGACCTCCTTGAAGCCCACTCTACAGAAAGAAACAAGGCACAAGAGATCTCAATGGGCGAAAAAGAAATTTATTCTTTTCGACGCTAAGATCGAAATTCTGAAAACCTTCTCAACGAAGATCCTAGAAAAACGAAGATTTCCAAGACTGGATCTTAGACGCACTAAGACACAACGTTCTGTTCGGTGTATTTCTCGCAACAGAATGGGCGCCTGATTTAGAATATCAGATCGCCTAACCACACAACAACTCAACACAAAAACCCACTCTGAATCAGGGTGGGTTTTTACAAACAAACTTTGCAAAACAAAAATCTGACTATACTATACAAATGTTTAGATACCTTCATCGCCATGCTACTCCAAGAAGTCAAAATTTCAAACCTTTTAAGTTTCCCTTACTATCCAGATCTAAGAAAAGCAGAACCTATTTCTCACAAGGAGGTTTTGAGTGAATGAGAATCCTTATTGGGGAACAACGCTTCAGGAAAAAGCAATTTTGTAACCATCATAGAGAATTTTTCTCAACCCTCATCTATGATTTCAACTATAATACCTCCTACCTTACTGATCCTGATTTTCCCTATGAGATCATGCATTTCCCTACTCAAAAACACCACCACAAACCTCCACCCCAACACAAAATACCCAGACAAAAGCTCTAAAATTCAGATTTCTATTCAACTATCTTCAAACGACTTTGAAAACATCTGATTTGTCTGCAAATATTACAAAAATCAATCATCTTATCAAAACCTACTCTACCCTGCCATTAAGTTTTCCTGCATTCTCACTAGCTGATGTCCAGAGCAAAAAAACAAAAGCCTAACATTAAATGCAACTTTTGACGAAAAATCCAAGAATTTTTTTATAGACACCACAGTTCTTGACGAATACGATCTCTTCATTCTTCAATGTATCCAATACCAAAAAAACTCCTCCAGATTCTCATTACTATTTTTTTAATGAAAAAGAAAAACCTGAAGAAAGAAAACGATATCTCCTCAAAAGACTTTCTCAATCATAAATACCCAAAGAGATACCTTTCAGTTCAACAACTTCATTGATCCACACGACCTTATCAACGACATTCACTACAACAAAAAGCCTCTCAGGATACTCTAGCACCATAGGAAAACTACGAAGTATTTTTTTGAAAATTTTTCTCAAAAACCAACTCTTAAGCGCAGACAATTCAGAATCCGATATGCAGCTAGAAAAATCTGTCTTTTTCCGCTCTCTTTCTTCAACCATTGAACGCTTCCTCTGACTCCTTGTAGAATACATCAACCATAGCATCAGTCTTTCACTAATCGATCAAAGCAAAAGACCAGTCTATTTCAAGGAACTCAGTAGTGGTGAAAAATCCCTCTTGATGATTATTTTTTTGCTCTTTACGGGAATGATCTAGAAAACGGCTTTTTAATTATCAATGAACCAGAACTCCACCTTCATCCACAAATTCAAAAAGAACTCGCATTAACATTTGAAAAAGCTCACGGGAAACCAAAATTCTCAATTTATTCTTTCAACAAACTCTCCGCTCTTCATCAATGAAAATAATATTACCAACGTGTATAGAGTATATAAAGACGAAAATCAGACCTCTAACATCATATGTCCAAAAGATCAATGTCGACTACGATGATGCAACGCTAATCCACATGCTCAAATTTGAAAAATCTATCAAAAAAATATTTTTGTGAGCAAAATTATTCTCGTAGAAGGAGACACCGATGCCTATTTTTCAGTTTTTACCTTAACTATCTCAGATCTCTCCCAGAATGGAAAAAAATAAAATCGCAGATTATGAAGTCATTAATATCAACGGAAAAATGATCAGCAAAAACCTGGATCAGATTTCTCAATAAATTTAATATTAGCAACTTTTTATTTGAGACCGAGACAATACCGTTGATTACTGATTTTTCAAAAGCAGAGCTCAACAAATTCTATCTCCTAGCAAACAAAGCCATAAAAACAAAAAGAAAAAAACATGAAAAATACAGATTACTACAACAGACTAGTAAGAACAATCTTAACATTCAGTCCTAAAAAGTACAGAGCAATCATCAAAGGAATCGAAAGACTCTACAATGATAATGTTTTTATCCTCAAAGAATGAGCAATTGAAAGTTACATTTCAGTCGAAAGAAAAGGATTAGGACAGGTTGCCTATTTTTGTAATCATAACTTTGAAGACTGGCTCAAAAGATAGTAACTTTGCGTCCCAACACAAGGAACTAGAAACAATTATGCATCTGATTTTTCAAATAATTTGCGCAACCTCTTCTCGAGACAGTTCCTCAAGCCTCTTTTTGCAAAGAGATTCAGAGATATTAAATACTCTTTGATGCTCTTGTTTTTCAACAATTTTAGCAATTCTTCAAAGAGTCTTCCTACTATAGGGAGCAAACAAATTTAAAAAAGCTCTAAATCCTGAAAAATTAACAGGTTCTACCCTCTTTTTCTAATAAACTTCACAAGACAGCTTTTTACCTTAGGTGCAGGAGAAAAACACTTAGGAGGGACCATCTTTAAGTACTTGACTTCATATGCCCAGTTCAATAACCGCCATAAATAAGATGCGCAGAAGAAATAATCTTTTGTCAAACCTCATCCTGAATCATAAAAATACCTCGAGAAAAACAAGCCTCTCCATCAGTAAAAAAAGCTTTCTAAAAAAATAGGAGAAGTAATATAATAAGGAAGGTTTCCAACAGCCAAAAGTCTCTTTAATATTTTTTTCAAAGTCCTTGTAACTGACCAACAACATCTACCTCCAAAAATCACCAAAAAAACAATCTGTTTTTTTCTCAAGTCAAACCTCTAATAAATATGGCTCCATCGTCAAATCTTTTTCAACAACAAAAAATCTCTAGAGACATCCTTAATCTTCTAGTAATAGCTCACTTCCCTGGACCAATCTCCATAAAGTGCCTGCGCCTGCACTTCCTCATACATTTTTGCTATTGCTGAGCCAATATAGCTTCTCATACTGCTATCCTTCAAAAATTCTGCCCCAAATAAGTAGACATAACTAGACAATTTTTAAGATAAAATACCATATCGATAAAAAGATTTTTCTTCATTTATAGACTGATTTCTCATACTTCTATCCAAGCCTCAATAGAACTTTTGATCTCAAGCATCAACATAATACGAAATCAAAAGCATCAATAAATAAATCCAACATTCAAAAATTCCTGAATCAAAAAAACTGTAACTTTAAATATTGAGAATCCTGGTGCAAAAACTGAGAAAACCCATCAACAAAAATTCAGCCAAATCTCCATCCTTCTCAAGCTCTTTTCAAAAATGTCAATCAAAGTCAAGATCTACCTCTTGCCATTTTCACAACCATATCAATAAGTTCCTGGTTATTGATTAGTGTTTTGTTTTTTGCAAAAATCGAGCATTTGAGATATAGACAGAGGAGAAAATCTTACAACCAAGGCTCTAGAGAAAAATAGTTGGTAAAGGTATGCGACTCATCAGAAACAATAGCAAAATAAACCTATTTTCAGGGGCTCTTCACAAGTTTTGAGAAATGCATTCATAGCAGCATTGCTCATTCTTTCGAGATTCTCAATCAATAAACACTTTTTCCCACTAAATGCAGACTGTTGAAGCCAAGTAGAAATCTCTCTTACTCACTTATTTTCATAATTTTCTCAGTTTGACAATGGTATTATTTTCTGACTAGAAGGAGTTTCCACTGCCAAGGTATGTGTTTTTTTCTAGATCCTTACTACAATCTCTTATCCAAAGCAGATCCTGATGCCTATAAGGTCAAAGAAATTCTCCCAAAAAGCTGAAGCAAGTAAGAAGTCTTACCTAGTCCTGACTCTCAAACAAGAAGAACAAACAAAGGTTTTTCTTGGTCATGGTGATGGTTTAAAAATTTTTTCAATAATGGTTCTAGATTCTTCATTACCATATCGCATAATTATTCATCTTTACAAATCAAAATACCTCCCTTATACCATTCTTAGCACAAGATCTGAATTAAAAGTTAATCCATTCTATGTCTATGATTTTAGATAGATTTATCTCTATTTTTCCTTTTGTCAATGATTAAATAATCTCCCCATAATTCGCAAGAAAAATCGTTCAGATTTCTGACTTTTATCTTTACTTTTCATCTCATTCTTCTATACTTTTATAGGTATTATTTACACTTACAACAAATAATATGTTCAGAAAACACTTTGAATAATCGTACTTCTTATCTATACTATTACTCAAGTCCTTTTTCAGCAACGGGGACTATTCAACGAAATCAAGTATTCGCTGCAGAAAACAACCAAAAACACAATGACAAATCTCGTTGCTGTTTTTGAGTAGACGATAAAAATTTATCCTCAAATTGAAACAGACCTTAAAACGATATACCACTCAATATATCCAAAAGTATGAAAATAGCAAAGCCTTAGTCCTCAAAATAAACACTTCTGAATATACCGCTCCTGAGATCACCAAAATGCTAGAAAAATCTCTATTTCAATTGAGAAAAAGGCACTTCTAGCCAATTGATCTGAGTTATTATGGTAGGAGAAATCCCACTTCCAGTACTTAAATATCAAGATTACATTTTCCCATCAGTTTACCCTATGTAGATTTTTCTTGAGCAAAAATATACTTGGAACGAACATGAAAGGCTTTTTACTCAAAACAAAGATTCTTGACAAGCTGAAATCTAGCACTGACTTATTAATTTTAAAAATGATGCATCAAAATACCATAATTTCTTTTCTAAGTTAAAAACCTACAGTGAGAATCCAGGAAAATTTGTAGATAAAAAAATCCGATATGATGACTTCCTTGCTCTACAAAATAACTTTCTCCAAGAAGCAAATAGCCTTTATAAAAATAAAATAATCTTCACTGAAGACCTCCTCTATCATCGCTACACCGACCTCCTTTTTCAATACCTTACAATCAGACAATACCCAAAGAAAAACAATGAGATCATCTCATGACTCTCCGATGCTCTAAAGAACTATGAGACAATTCAAACCTCTCAACTTCAGGACTGAATAATCGAAACAAAAACACCGACCGCCTTTCTTAAACAAAAAAACAGAAAGTCTGACCAAAGATTACATTTCCAGCATAAGTACTGAATATCAAAGAACTCTAAACGAAAATATCAAAGCTTCTGATAGACGAAGTTCCACCTGAGCAGATACCCATTACAAAAAAACTCCAGCTCAAAGATACTCTTCTCCTATGAGATAATGAAACGCAATGACTTTTAAAATCACTGAATGATAAATTAGAAACTTTTATTGATCAAAAAAGTTAAACAGGAAAAATTATGCTATGAAATCTGTAATACCTACAGAATATTTTTAGCAATAAAGATTACCGTAAAAATTCCTCGTTCGAAAAGCGATACTTTCCAGAGTTCAGAGATACTTATAGGTTTTTCTATTTTTGACAAGATGCAAATACTCTAGAAAATGCAGAGCAAGCCTCAATTTTTAGGGGAACTTTTAGAAATTTACAAAAATCTGATCCTATTCTTCAATCATCTCTGATCAAAATAATCCCGCAAAAACAAAGAATGATCAAAACAAATCTCACTTCAAAAAATCTATGAGCCTCCTATGATCTTTTTCTACTCAAGTACAAGCCAATAGAGCCTTCAATATGCTAAAAACTCAGGAAGAATACAATCTCTACCAAAAAAAAAAAACCTATGCAAAAGTGGATTATCATTGTACAAAAAGACGATTTGGACTCAAATGGAAAGCCGAGTTCCGTGCTCAGAGTCGAACGAAAAGGAATCTGAAAATGTAATCCAAACTCATCAAATCAAAAAGACCAAGCCGATTGTGAAAAACTTTCAAGAATTTGGAAATAGAGTACGAGGAGGGCTACTCCACTCAATATAACAGGATATCAGAACAATCTCCTCGCATCCAGTCTCCTTATGATCCAAAATCTGCACGAAAACCTATCTTTTAATATTGCGGGAAGCCTTGCTCTAGATAAAGCAGAAACTCCAGCAACTTCATTTTTAGGACTTAAACACTATATTTCACCAACAAAAACACAACGAAAAAGAATGAGCCCTAACTAAACCAACAGAACATATCGCTGCAGAACCTCTCGATTACTTCAATCTCAAACTGAATAATCTCAATTTTAACAGACTTTCAAATTCCTCTTTCAGTTTTCATAAAACAAAAAGTTCAAAAACAGATCTAGAACTGCGTTATCAATACAAAATCATCGATTCTACGATTAAAGCATACCGCTACAACATCAGACCAAATCAACGGAGGAGAAAGAGCAAAATACGGACAAGGGACGAGAGAACTACAATAATTACCTTCAACTTTCTTCCTCTCTCAAAAGCCCCAAACGATACTGCATCAGCACCTCTAATCAACGCATTCTCAAAAAAATCAAAAACACAACTTACATCAATCAGAAATTCAATTCAAACTTCATCAACGAAATCCCAAGTTCAAAAGATACGGACAGATGAAGAAAGATCAGATTTTCTAAACTTTCTAGTGGGAGCTTTAATAATATTTTCAGTGAGTATAACCAAAATTATCTCACAAGAGATCAGCTCAAATTTTACCAATACAATAGAAAATATCAAATTTAAACAAATTGAAAAAGAACCGCAATTATCACTTCACAAAAAGTCAGCACGATCAGATTCTAAAAAAATATAAATACATCAAAGTCGTTTTTAACTAGACAAATCCCAATCTCTGAAACTATCTTTAATGGTTTTATAACCCTTGATAGATTAAATAAAGAAATCTGAACGCTCATCAACAATAAAAATAACCTCTCTAGAAAAACCAAATCAATATACTCAGAAATAATCTCACTCAAAATCAAACTCAAATCAAAAATCTAGTAGATCTACTATGAGAACGAGAAAAAGTTAAAAACAAGATCAATGATTATTTCACAAGAACTATCAAAAGTAAATGAAATCTCTGAATGTGAGACAAATCATGAAACATTAGGGTTTCTCTTCTCGGTAAACAAACAGACATCATTTCCTCTCAAATGCAAACTCAGCTCAATGTAAAATAGATAATGAAACAGAAGGCTCAGGATCAAGTAATGAAACAGCAAATAACCACCTTAAAGATCAGCTCACTCTCCTAGAGGAATGAGAAAAATATTTTCAAAAACCTTTTCTGCTGATCCAAATAATCCTAGTGTAAAAATTGAGGCGATTAATGCCACAACCTATGACAGACCAATTGATTCACCAAGATACCTAAGCTTTCAGGGAATCGGTGGACATGAGATCAAACTCATTTATCCAAACCTCTTCAAGGTAGAAAGCCTTTTTTTACAAAAAGGAGAAAAATCTAATCCTAAAAACACCAGATCAATTTAAAACAGCAATCCAAAATTATCTAAAAAATAAAGTAAATGAATATAACACTATCCTTATTCAAGAAAAGAATCAAGCCCTTCAAGATTCTCCTCATTTTAAGTATCTCAAAACAATTGATCCTTTGCAACCTCAAGCCTTAATGCTCGTAAGTATCAACCATTTTACTTATGAAGAATTAGTTAGTGCACTCTGAGGAGAAAAATGATCTCAACACTTGCTTATCTCCTTGCCTACCACAATGCTCCTGTTCAATCAAGAAGTTTTTCAGATCAAATCATGGATGATCTAAAAGCTCACAAAATCTGACATTCGATATCAATCATAAAATAGATGTTATCCTTTCAGACTATCTAACACAAAATAGTAACTGAGCTCGTGACCCTCAAAATATCTCAGCACTAGCATTCCAACTCATAAAAAGGATATGAGTAGGTTTTCATCAATTCAAATGACAGCGACAGCATTTCTTCCGAAAATATTCCACCCGCAACAGAAATAAGCTCAACCAATAAACACCATATCAAATAATACAAATGAAGACTCTCCCTCTCTGATCAGTCACAAAAAGATGAATTAGAATGCTGATTTAATTACAACGACACTCTCCTCCTCTTTGATATTTCTAAAGGAAATTCCCCTTGGTTAAAAGGATTTCAATGCCGACGAAAACAAGTAAGGAAAACACCTTTTGAACTCTCGCTTTCTCGAGATGACAATTCTATCCTTTTCTAAACTTATCAAACCAGAAGATCCTACAAACGATAATCAGCTTATTGCGACAACTACTTCACCTACGCCTTCTTTTTGACCAGACAAGATTATAGGGACTATCCTAGAAAATCAGCATTAAACCTTCTTCCACTGCTATTACTATAGGTGAAAAAAGCACCACAAACCTGATTTTAACTACGCCAGGAAGTCAAACACAAAATCTTTCAATTAGCTTTAAATCTACTGGGGAAAATTGCTTTCTGATCAATGGTAAAAATAGTTGTTCTTCTAGCGTAAATATTAGATGAACAGCTACTCCAACAGGATGGAAATTCCTCTCAACTAACAACCACAAAAAGCCTGAAGCTTTCAATCCTCAATCACTGTCTGCTCAAACCTTTTTGATCTGAATGCGGACAAAAAGACTTATACCTTCTCTGCCCTACCAAATCAGATAGAATCTTTTTCTATCAATATGGGAGAAAAAGACAATTTGCTGCGGGAGTATATAGTCTGGTAAATCTTAACGCATTGGACAAATACAAAAACCCAATCTCAAAGATCCCTTACTCCTTATATCCTCACTGCGAGCAAGGAGGATTTATCCTAGGAGGAAAAGTCAAAAGTCGATTGAAATAAACGATTTTTCAAATACCAATCTTATCTATAGAGCTGATTCAAATGATAATGGAACAGTTACTTTTTACCGTAAATCAAATCAGAAAGGACAATCCAATAAAATTCTCTGACAAACTCAAAGGAACCATCATTCCTGCTCATCTATCACTCCAATACAAGGACAAAAAAACGCAAAAGAAATCAACTACTATCTCAATACTCTTCCGCTCTATACCAAGGATAAAAAAGTAAATGAAAACCATGCTCTCAAAATCCAAATCAAACTTTTGGATCAGAGTAATCAACCTATTGCTATCACAACCAGAGCCTCTCTCAAAACAGAAAAAAATCTGATTAACCTGGCAACATTAGATCAAGATAAAAATTGAGTCAAACTAATGGAAGACAATAACCCTATCCTCAGAAAATGGGCAAGTCGATCTCTACATTATTCCAAAAAGGAATTGCTGGAACAGAAACACTATCTCTTTCAATTCCGGGCCTCAAAGAAGAAAAAAGATAAAAATCAGACTTCATCCTGGACCCCTCTCAAAAATTGAGATTAAAATGGATAAAGATACTGCTCCCTGTCTGAACAAAATGTAGGATGACTGATTACACTGACCGATCAGCGAGGAAATACGATAGAAAAAGAACAGTCCATTTCACTTAACCCTGATCAGTAAAGAAACAAAGACAAAAAAACATCACTATCAAATGAGGAAATCAAAAAATCAGTACAAGCATTCCAGAATGAGCCTCTCAACTACAAATTCAAGCACTCATTCCTGGTACACAAATCTCTACAAATGCAGTTCTAAAGAGCACTTTCTTTCCTCTGCAGTTGAAAATGGACTCAATGTAATGTATCTTAATCTCTTTGGTTCTGACCGAGGAAATCAACGAGGATATCAATCAGACTTCTCATCCCTATGCAGAAAAAGATCATCTCAAAATCAGAAAACACTTACGATCACAACTCAACTCATTGACCTCAAAAACTTGGAAAACCAAGTCTACTTTTTGCTCGCAAAAAGGAAAAATTCAAAATAGTGATACTCTTCCTCTCTCTGCCTCCATTGAAAATAGAAAAATCAAGATTTCTCTAGGGAACAATCTGAGAAGTCAGTATTTTATCTCCTTTTGGATAAAATCGTTCAAACGACAAACCTCCAGTCTTCCCTTTTAAGGGGCAACAGGGAAATCCTCTTGTCATTACAAATCTAGATGAAAATTACCAATTCAAAAATCAAACACTTTCCTCTCTCAGTGAAATCCACTCGCTACACTCGATAATGGATTGACTTTTTGCGCTTACAGCAGAGGAAGATTTTTTTGAGTAAGTCGTTGGAATATGCTTTTAAACTGAGAGGCTATCGCTGATGTTTATTTTTCCCAAGGGATGAACTTTACCTCAGCCAAGCAAAAAATCAAAGATCCAAACTATACTTTTGCTCCTACATTTCAATCTGGTTCAACAAATATCAGAGCAAATGCCCTCTTTAATACCTCTTCAAACCTTGCTGACACTTATCAAGGTTATGATTCTATACAAAATAGTGACACCCTCGATAAATACATTGGTTTTAGAGGAAACTTCAAAAACATTACAAACTTTGCTGTGGGAAAAAAACCGTTGGAGAATCAACTCTGCCATTTGGATCAGAATTCTTGATCAATATTTGAGACCCTCTCTTGGAGAATATCTACCAATACCAATATTCCAAACACAAACCATAACTGAGGTCTAGAAAAACAATATATTCTGATCCAAATAACGAAATCTTCAAAGTCATCGATATTGATTATAATAATGACGGACTTAAAAGATCTCCTAATCGTCTATCGCGACGGAACAGTAAAAACTTCAAAAAGCAATATTCAGACCACTCTTTCAAAGATCTTGAAACGCTAATCCTTACTGCTCAAGAGATTAAAGAGATTTATGTCTGAGATTTGGATGGAAATAATTATCAAGATATCTTGATCCATACCTCTTCTAATCAACTTAGAGCGTATCTCAATCAAGGAGGAAAAATTCCCTGTTGATGGACAACTAGTATGTCTCAATACCAACGCTTCCAAAGATAGCATTAATCCACAGGCTCAATATCTCTCAGGAGTCTCACAATTTTTCCTCGAAGATATGAACCTAGATAAAGCTTCAGACTTGGTAACTTATGACAAAAGAGGAGACATCAAGATCTTCTATGCCAATGGAAAAGGAGACGCCCACTCTTTCCTCTCAAATAATGCATATACCTGCGATACCGATCGATATAATAGACATAATATAAATCTGGTTCATAATATCGGAGTTCAACTTTCTAAAGACAAAATTACCGACAAAAGTATTGTACGTTGGGCTGGACTCATCTCTCAAATGCTGAAAACTTAAGCAATCAATCTGCATCCGAGAACAATCAAGAAATTCAAAATTCAATTCCTGCTCATATCCAAAAACAGCTCCAAAATCCAGATAAAAACTTCAATCCAAAAAATATAATGGATATTAGCAAACACTTTAATGCTAATCAATATGCAGGGAACACCGTTTGCTAATTTTGAAAAATATCTTAGCAATCCTTTTTGAGGAACAAACACTTCAAAAGTGATGGACTTTCTCCACAAGACCAAGCCTTTATCAAATAAATAATCTAGATAATTCTGACCTGGTAGAAGTATATAAAACTTATCAAGACCTCAATTGAGAAATCTTATTGATGGAGATCAGGTAAAAATTACCGTTCATCTCAAAAGCAAAAACCACCAAAGAAATCAGCTTTTTGGACACTGTTGAATGACCTTGGAAACTAAAAATCAACCAACAAGGGAAAATTCAAAACTTTAAAAATCGAACAAGGATGAGATTATCAATATCACGGTCAAGTCGGAAGCTATCCCTATGCAATATCCTTTATCCCAAATATCAATAAAGACTTGTTCGAAGCTGTACCGTAAAGCTATCATGATCTGTGAAATGCGTATAAAATTGCAGTTCATGACGAAAGATATCCTAGATTACCAATATGAGTGCAAAATCCTGAAGTACCAAGTATTATAAAAAGCTCCAAAAAGACTGAGAAACTCTGGATGGTTACCCAGATATCACGATCTCTCCAACAGACTGATGTTTTTAAACAGCAATCTATCCTTTTCAATTCCAAACAAAAATGCAGCAAAAACCTACAACCTCAAGTCTGTAAATCTGCAAGAGCTCTCTGATCGTTATACTCAAGACATTGCCATTGAGCAAAAAAGAATCAAGAAAAAGTCATAGAACAAGCAACATCAGCACAAACAAACGGGATTGATACTATCCCTGGACTCTCAAGTATTGGAGAAAAATCCCTACAAAAGAATTCCTCTCTGATGCACGAAAAAGCTCTAGAAGGCTGAAGTCTGGACCTAGGAAACATAAATGTAATCGGATCCAGCTCTGGAAGCACTAGGAATCGATAGCGAAAAACTAGAGGGAAACCTCGATAATATCCAATCGCAGCTAACTGACATAGCAGACAAGGCATGTAAAGTTTACTTTCTGAGATAAAAACAATAGCTGTAAAGGACTCCCTATTCCATTTAATCAAGCCTTCCTTGGACCAGGAAAATATCATATCATGTGATGTATTCCTCTTGAGCCACTAACACAAACCCTCGGAAAAGGGACTCCCAGTCTTCCATTTTCCTGGAACTCTACCAACCCCAGCTATGACCAATTCCTGATGCCTCGAGGGTTAAAAAGGGACCTTGAGACCAATTTCTCCGAGCTCCATGAGGTTCCTATCCATCTATGATCAGAATCTACGCTATGCCAACACTCACTGCGCAACTAGGACTAGCAATCTGTATGGGACCATATAGCGCAGGGATCGACCTCCCATCTCCACTCTCAGATATTGCTGGAAATTGTATTGTAAACTTCCGTAGCACTTCCATGTGGATCAAAAAGACTGAAATTCAGACTCTGATAGCATAAATGCACCACTCCATAGCCGATCCAAAAGCATACGGAGACACCAATGCTTGTAACACAAAACAAGGATCATCACCATTCCGTAGCATACAAACAACTCCAAAACAAGAAAAATCAGGACTTGCAAAACTTCTAGATAATGCTTCTGCTCCTAGAAGCCTCTAGCCCAGTTGAAATGGGACTAATGGGAGGACTGATTCGTATTGATCAGGAAGTATCTATTGTTTCTGAAGGAGAAAAATACCATCGGAGGAGTTCAGATTTCTGCACCTAATGTTATAAAAACAAAAATTCTCTGAGGAATGGAATGAGGTGTCATGAAAATCTTGATGGGATTCCTAGATAATCAGCTTCAATATACCAAAAATAATCTTCTCCGTCGAGAATTTAATCTCTATCTTCCTGATTTACAAAAAGTAGGAAATCAGATTTCATCAGTTACTAGTGCCCGAAACAAAGCAAAAGAAAATCAAAAACCAAAAATTCAAAAGAAACTAGGGTAGCCCTCTCAATCTCAACGAAGGACTAAAAACCTCTTTAAATCTCAAGGAACAGGATTTAGCAATACCTAAAAAACGTTTTCTCCAAAAAGAAAATCTATCTCAAATCAATCTTCTCAATGGAGACAATCTTTTCTCAGAAATGAAATCCCTCTTCAACCAATCAGAAATCGTCTCACAGTGCGTACTCAAGACATCTTTATCAAAGTTCCACGAATTTATGGAAGACATTGAGGCTTACAAAATCACCTCCTCATCTGGAGAGATACTCAATGAGCAACATTATTAGCATGGAAAGCTCGTATCGACCAAGTATACAACTACGTGTCCTGCAGCATGAGAAAACTCAAGAGAAGTTGAGATCAAGCTGCATTTGAGAAAGAAAGCTAAAGAATGTAAACTTGCCCAGAAGCAGCTCAAAAAGTAATAAAAACTGACTCAAGACTTCAATAAAATCTCAGAACAAATTAGAAAAATATAGTCATTCTAGATAAATACAAAGAGATTCCTCTTGAACTTTAGAATATATCACATCACAGAAAAAGTATATAGCTGAACTAAGCTCAGTAATTACAAAACTTCTTTGGATACATCAATTACTGGATGGATCTAAATGCTACCAAATTCTCTCAATATGTTGATGCCATCATCACAATCCTTGCAATTGTAAAGACCTACCAAAGTAATCGTAGATTTTTCAGCAAACCGAGGATGTGGAACATGTACTAATGATACTTATGACCAATATACTTGTAAACTAAGCTTCCTCTGCTCTGGTATCTCATTAGAACCCACTTCCTATCCCAAATATCAAACTTCCAAATCTCACAGTTGATCTTTCTCATCTAGATCTTTGACTTGATATTGTACTTCCTAACTTTAGATTTTCTCCTCAAAGTATTGACCTTATTCCAGATTCCAAACCTCCCACAACCTCCTGCCATCGGATTAAATCTAAATATTGATTTTTGAAATTTGAGACCTCCCTATTGCTCCCAGAGCCACCAACACTGCCTCCTCTACCATCACTCATTCAAAAGGTAAAGATGAGCCTACCAGTTCTACCTCCTGCTCCAAAATTCCAGAATTACCAAAAGCAAATCACATCAGTACTAAATCTTGCAACTAAACTAGGACAGATCTACTGTCGTAAAACAAGGATTTGGGCTGGTTGGAGAATCTTCAGTAAAAAGCAAAGGTTGAACAAATCACTCAGAGATCTTACAATGTTCCATGGGTTGATAACCTAGATCTTGGAGCCCTCATCCAATCAAAGCTTCGAAAGACCAATCTCAAGGAGTTGATTATCAAGTCGATAGTTATGTCAATCTTCAATATAATTTTGACCAGTTCTATGCTTTCCTTAAAAGGGTAACCGATGAAATCAACAATACCTCCACAGCACTCACAACACTGGCAAATAAAAAGGGTATGAAGTGCAAATAATTTTTCATCTAATGTTGAAGGAGGGCTGGTGACCTCATAAATCAAGCACAAGACTATCTCAAAGTGAGATCTAAACACTACTATTTCCTTCTCAAACCAACAAACGAGAAAAATAATACTAAATCTGATCTCCTTGCCCAGTTATCTCAAGCTAAAGAATCGCTCCATTCTCAAACAGAAAAAGATCGTATTCAACAAGTAATCAACCTCACTCACACCACCCTATCACAGCAAATACTCCACAAACACAAAAGATCAAATCTGAGTTGGAGAACATTGTGCACAACACACAGAAAATTCTCTTCAACTCTCAGATCTCATCAAAAAGGACTATAAACAATTCTTCTAACCTCGATTACCCACAGCAAAATCAAAACCTTACCAACTCACCTACTCTACCTCATTCCTTAATAAAAAGCCAGAACTCCAGCAACTCATCTCAAAAGAAACCCCAGCGCAAGTCTATATTCAGACTGAGCAAAAATGATGATGGATATCTAAATGCACTCAATACCCACACCAACAGATCTAGGATGAATCAAGATAGCTATGAGTAAATCCAAAACTATCTTCTTGCTATCAAGGACAAGATTCACCAGTTTAATTCACTACAAAAACAGAATACGCTGGGACTCTTCCTCTCATCACTAAGACAACAGGATCAACTTCATCAAAAAGCCTCTCTTAACTGCAAATAGCAATCAAATACCATCAAAAAACAACAACAAGTTCTGATTATTCAAGCTATATCAAAGGGGGTTCTTATCAAAACCAACGACAAACAATCAAATATTAATGTTGTAAATTCGAATATAACTCAGAGCAATTCAAGGATACTATCAACAAGATATGAATAATGATAAAAATCTGATCTTATCACTCGAGATACTCACACCGTATGGATCAAATATGCTGATGATGCAGAAAACAAAACACACACAATAGTAAATATTATCTTATCACTTCATCACTCCAAAAAGCAATGACAAACTTACAGATCTTCACAGGGATCAGCCTTTAAACTTTATGAGTATCTCTCAGAGGTCAAAACTTTTGAACTAAAGGACAAAACTTTGATGCTCTCAAGTTTAGCCGAACCCACAATAATGAAAATGCACCAGATGGATGCTTAATCAGAATCTCAAATCGTATTATTGACACTCAAAAGAAAAGTTTAATGCTGATGCACTATCGTTATGCACTCTTCCTACCTCAGTCTTGAGTAAATGCAGGTTCATCACTAGAATATCAAAGAGAACAAAAAGCAAAATATTACCTCTCTCTTAAAGTGCAAACTTCATCTATGCATTGAGAAGCTACAATCCATCATCTGAGGCTTAAACTTCAGTATCTCTGGAGCTTCCTCGTGAACGAACCTATCTACAAATTGCGAGTCTAAAAACATAGTGGAAATACCTATCATATTGCCTCTCCACGATCCAATCAACTCCTTGGAGGTCGCCAAATCCTTTGAGATACCCAACCTCAAAACCAAATATCACACTAATCAGAAAAACCAAAAGACTATCGCTGATCAAGGAGCAGAACTAAACGGATATGTAGGAACTTACTATGATCTAAGAATTGAGGCGAAAAGATAATGTCACTCATACATAATGCAAACATCAAAGAAAATAATAAAATCCTGACTTCCAAGATCATCAATAGTCAAAGGTGAGATATTCTCCTGAAAATCTCTTCTTCACTGAGCCACAGACCAGATACTATGAAGTCTCAGCAGTTGACAGCGAAGGTAACGAGGTATCAGAGCAGATTGCTCTTACTATCGATTCTCCATTGATTTCTATCGAGGATGTCTCTCGTTTCTCTTGACGAAAAAGAATGACTTAAACCCAATTCAAATTGATGCGCTCCTCAATACTGATATAGATAGATGAACCGTTACTTTTCAAAGAGAAAATCAGACTCTAAGTGACATTTCAGCACTCTCTGGAGGCAAGAAACTCACTAACTTCCCAGTTTCTACACATCAAACCCAAGTCAATGAGCATACTTTGACTACGGAAATTTGATCGGAATGTTTAACCAGTCAGGAAAGTCTCTGTGAAACATCGATTCTGAAAATGGAGAAATCACCATTCTCCCAGCCTATCAAAACAAACTCTCTTGAAGTCAGGTTTTGAAAAGCACTATCCAATAGTTAATCTTATGGAAGGAAATAAAAACTATTTCAAATCGTCCTTAGACCCAGAACAATTATAGAAAGTCTAGAACATAAGGAGAACTTGTGCCTCTCTCTCTTCAAAGAGATTTGGTGAATATCAATGAGAAGGTACTTC